>Ga0209804_1000065_pt1 | contig 87959 bp, 67 predicted proteins | sample GraSoiAngelo_139_FD_185896 | JGI IMG/M metagenome (GOLD analysis project Ga0209804, IMG submission 185896) | Grasslands soil microbial communities from the Angelo Coastal Reserve, California, USA - 14_0929_12_20cm (SPAdes) (version 2) | ecosystem: Environmental > Terrestrial > Soil > Grasslands ... | reverse complement strand
AGCTCAACGCCGCAGGGTTCGTCGTCTCCCGCACCGAGCGGCACGGCGGCGCCGAGCGCGGGCGCGACCTCGTCCGCGTCGCCGGCCACATCTCCGACTGCCAGCGCAAGGGCGTCCGTGTCACCGAACCCCGGCGCGTCGCCGTCACCCGCTCCGTCACCAACGCCGTCGCCCTCGCCAGCGGGATCCACGACACCGAGCGTTTCGCCGAGCCCGACACCGTCCGCGACACCGAGCGCTACGCCATCCGCTCCTACCGCCGAGACCATCGCGAAGGACGCTGCGCTGCTCGCGAGCGCTCGGTCGTTGGCGCAGCTCATCGCAGCGCAGGCCGTGGTCGCGCGGGACGAGCTCGATGCCCTCGACGCGCAGGTAACGCAGACGACCGATGACTTGAATGCCGTGAACGCTGAGATCGCGGCAATGCAGGCCCAGGCCGAGATGCGTCGATCCAATCCCGATCGTCTTGTTCGCGACGCGCTGCGGCTGATCGACATGCCGCAGTCGGCGGTCCCCGCCAATCTGAATCCGGCGGAGCTTGACGCCCTCGCCGATCTGCGCTCGCTGACCACGGAGCTGAACGAGCGCAGCGCGGTCCTCGCGGCCCGCTCGGAAGATCTCGCGCGCCTCCGCGAGAGCGTCGCGGCCAAGCGCGCTGAGCTGGACCGAACTCGAGCGCGAGCGCAGGTGCTCGCGGCGGCGGCCGCGCGTGACGACACGACCAAGCGGGCCGCGGAGGTCGCCGTCCTCGAGCAGCTCGCCAATGAGGCGGCGGCCGCGCAGACCTCGCTCGCTCAGCTCATCGCCGCGGCGTTACCGCAGGCTCAGGGTTCACCCGCGTCGACCTGGCAGCTACCAGCGCGTGGTCCGGTCTCGCTTGCCTTTGGTCCGACAGCGTTCGCGCTCGAGCCCAGCCTCGTGTACCAGGGGACGCTCTACCCGCACTTCCATGCGGCGATCGACATCGCCGTGCCTTTCGGGACCCCCGTCGCGGCTGCCGCCGACGGCATCGTGACCTACGTCGGTCATCTTCCCGATGGCGCGGAGATAGTGCTCATCGCTCACGCCGGCGGCTACGTGTCCGAGTACGCGCATCTCGACGACACTTTCGTTGCGCCGCCGGTGAAGCCGGGCCAGACCGTGAAGGCGGGGCAGGTCGTCGGCTTCGTCGGCCTCACTGGGATCACGACCGGTCCGCATCTCCACTTCGCGATCCTGCGGAATGGGATCCCGGTGGATCCGCTCCTGCTCATCTCACGATCCTGAGGGCTTCGCCAGCAGAGCCAGAGCGAGAGCGGCCGCGGATGAAAGCTGCGCGATCTCGCCACCTCGTAACAGCCCGTCGATCCTCGTGAGCGCGATGAGCACTACCTCGATGTCTTCGAGATCGCCGGACGCCGGGTCGGCCGTCCTGCGCGCACGATGCGCGACGAAGATGTTCTCTGTCGCGACGCCGTAGTTGCCATCGACGACGAATCGGCCGAGCGACGTCCACGTGTCGCTCTCGTACCCGGTCTCTTCGCGCAGCTCACGTCGCGCGGCGGCGAGCGCATCCTCTCCCTCTTCGAGGTAGCCGGCCGGCACCGCGAGCGAGATCGATCGCGGGCCGTGCTTGTACGAGCGGATGAGCACCACTTCGGCGCGGTCGGTGATCGCGACGATCGCAGCGAAGTCGCGGGTGCCGACCGAAAGGAAGCCGTCGACCTCGCGGCCATCGGGAAGTAACACCCGTTCCTCGGCGACCTCCATCCACGGTGGCCGGGAGAAGACGACGCGGCGAGCGAGCGTCCGCCAGGGACGCATCACATCGCCATGCAATTGAGACCAGGGTCGCGCGCGGAGCGAGGCTTCACGCTTGCTTCCCACCGCAAGGGGCGACAGGCTAAGTCAACTTGGCACACCATGTCCGCGAGCTGCCGGACCCGCGGCGCCCCTCGTACGAGCGCCGCATCCGGATCGCCTCGGAAGTAGCCAGCTGGGGAATCGGCGCTGCGCTCCTCGGGACCGCCGCACTGCCCTCGACTGACCCGGCCGCGCGCATCGGTCTGCTCGCGAGCTCGGCTCTCCTCTTCCTCTTCGCCACCCTGTGGTTCCACGTCTTCCCCGAATCCTGGCTCGGCCGCAGCCGGTTCGCCGTCGGCACCGCGATCACGCAGATCATCGCCTCGATCCTTCTCGTCCTCACCGGCGGCGTCGACTCGCGCTACTTCCCGTACTTCGTGCTGCCGGTCCTGGCGACTGTTTTCGGCATGCGCGTCTCGGGCACCCTGTTCACGGGCGCGATCGCGCTCATCGCCTACGTCGCGACGCTGGTCTCGGAATTCGTCCTCACCGGCGAGCGGAACCAGATCGACGTCGGGATCATCCGGTTCTTCTCCCTCATTTCGGTGATCGCGATGACCGCCTTGATCTCTCGGACCATCCAGGAGACCCGCGCCGCGCTCAGGCAGCGGACCGACGAGCTCTCGTCGCAGAACGCCGAGCTCGCCCTCGCGCGGACCACGTCACTCGCGCTGGCGCGGGTTCGAGAGCTACACGAGCTCATCCGCGTGATCTTCGAGGCCGCGAAATCCGCGCTTCCCATCGAGCGCGTGTACCTTTTCGCGACGCGACCCGACTTCCTCGATGGCTACACGATCGGGTCGGACAGCGCGCTGGAAGAATTCCACACCGATCCGTCGCTCCCTGAGGACACGCCGCGGCGGCGGGCCCTCCGGGAGAAGAAGACCGTCGCAGTGAACGACGCGACCCAGGAGCAGATGTCGCAACGCGTGCGCGAGCACCATCATTTCGCGTCCGGCCTCTTCGTCCCGCTCATCCAGCGAAGCGAAGTCATCGGCCTCATGGCCGTCTCGAGCAGCGAGGTGCGCGACTGGAACGCTCACGAGATCCGGCTCGCCGAGGTGATCGGCGACGCGTCGGCCGCGGCCGTTGCGTCGTTCCTCGCGCTCGAAGAGGTGCGGGCCCAGAGCGATCGCCTCGAAGAGCGGATGAAGGTCCTCGAGAGCATGGACAACCTCGTCGACGCGCTTTCGCTCGCGACCGATGAGGCCACATTGGCGCAGACGGCGGCGCGGAGCATCCAGCAGGGCTTCCGGCTGCCCGCCGCGACGGTGCTCTTCACCGATCCTTCGGTCGCGATCCTCGAGCCAGTCGGTAGCGCCGGGCGTAGCACGCCGCATCCTGTCGTGAACGGTCCGACGAGTTGCCCAGCGATCCGCAGCGGGCGTTTCTTCGAAGTCAAGTCCGCCGAAGACCCGGTGGTCTGTCCCTTCATGCCGTTCCGCTCCCAGTACTCGTGCCTTCCGCTCGTCGCAGGCGGCGATTCGGTTGGAGCGCTCTTTCTCGAGCCCGACGGCGACTCGCTGGTGGATGTCGCGGTCCTGCGCGCGGCCGCGGATCGGGTCGCGCTGAGCCTCGCGACGCGCCGCGTGCTCGAGACCGCGCAGCGCCAGGCCACGACCGACGGTCTCACGGGGCTCCACAATCGCCATTTCCTCACCGAGCAGCTTCGCCTGATGCACTCGCTCGCCGCCCGGCATGGCCAGCCGTACAGCGTCGTCGCTCTCGACGTCGACGGCCTCAAGCGCGTGAACGACACGTACGGACACGAGCAGGGCGACCTCGCACTCCGCGCGCTCGCCAACACCCTGCGGCGGACCGTGCGCGCGTCGGACGTCGGCGTACGGACCGGCGGCGACGAGTTCATCGTCCTGATGGCGCAATCGACGCTCGATGAAGCTCGAATCGCAGCCGAGCGCTTGCGGGAGGCGATCGACGCGCAGGGCCAGTCGGACCCGCGCATCGCGATCACCGTCAGCGCCGGCGTCGCCGGCTGGCGGCCGGGGCGCAGCGCCGACCAGGTCCTCGAGGCCGCCGACCTGATGCTTTATGCGGCCAAGCGGGCCGGTAAGGACCGGGTAATGGCGGAGATTGCCCTTGCGGCGGCTGGAGGCGACTCGGGAGCGGCTTGACGCCTTTCCGCCCCTCTCGTACTGTCTTAGCAGTCAAACCCGGCGAGTGCTAATTCAAGCAAGCAGGCCCGCAGCGGGCTTCGCCGCGTCCGAATCAAGGCCGAAAACAACAAGGAGGGGAGACACAGTGGCAGTCGCAACCGCGCCCAAACCAGCACCGAAAGGCAAGTTGAAGCTGAAGCCGCTCGGCTCCCGCGTCGTGGTCAAGGCGCTCGATCGTGAAGAGCAGACCAAGACCGGGATCTATCTGCCGGACACCGCGAAGGAGAAGCCCCAGGAGGGGAAGGTCCTCGCGGTCGGACCCGGCGACCGGCACCCCGACACGGGTGAGCGAATCCCCGTGGAGCTCAAGGAGGGGGACCGGATCCTCTTCCAGAAGTACGCGGGCACGGAATTCAAGCTCGACGACGAGGAGCTTCTCATCTTGAGTGAGAAGGACGTCCTCGCCCAGGTCGAGAACTAACGGGAGAGGAATATGCCAAAGCAGCTCGTCTTCACTGACGACGCACGCAAGAAGCTCAAGAACGGCATCGACACCATGGCCAACGCGGTCAAGACGACGCTCGGCCCCAAGGGCCGCAACGTCGCGCTCGACAAGAAGTTCGGCTCGCCGACCGTCACCCACGATGGCGTGACCGTCGCGCGCGAGGTCGAGCTCGAGGACCCCTTCGAGAACATGGGCGCCCAGCTCCTCAAGGAGGCGGCGACCAAGACCAACGACATCGCCGGTGACGGCACGACCACCTCGGTCGTTCTCGCGCAGGCGATCGTCCACGAAGGTCTCCGGAACATCGCCGCGGGCGCCAACCCGATGCTGCTGAAGCGCGGGCTCGAGAAGGGCGTCACCGCCGTGGTCGACGAGATCAAGGCGCAGGCGACGCCGGTCAAGGGCAAGGAAGAGATCGCGCAGATCGCGACGATCTCGGCCGCCGACAAGCAGATCGGCGATCTCATCGCGCAGGTCATGGAGAAGGTCGGACGCGAGGGCGTCATCACGGTCGAGGAGTCGAAGGGTCTGCAGTTCGAGACCGAGTACGTCGAAGGAATGCAGATTGACCGCGGCTACATCTCCGCGTACTTCGTCACCAACGCGGACCGTATGGAAGCGGCGATCGAGGACCCGTACATCCTGATCACCGACAAGAAGATCTCGGCGATCACGGACATCCTGCCCGTGCTCGAGAAGCTCGTGCAGGTCTCAAAGAACCTTGTCATCGTCGCGGAGGACATCGACGGCGAGGCGCTCGCAACGCTCGTCGTGAACAAGCTCCGCGGCACGCTCAACATCCTCGGCGTGAAGGCCCCGGGCTTCGGGGACCGTCGCAAGGCCATGCTCGAGGACATCGCGATCCTCACCGGCGGCCAGGTCATCACCGAGGAGGCCGGACGCAAGCTCGACGCGACGACGGTCCAGGACCTCGGGCGCGCTCGGCGCGTAACGTCCAACAAGGACGAGACGACCTTCGTCGAGGGCCACGGCTCGCAGGACAAGATCATGGCGCGCGTGAAGCAGATCAAGGCACAGATCGAAGAGACCACCAGCGACTTCGACAAGGAGAAGCTCCAGGAGCGTCTCGCGAAGCTCGCCGGCGGCGTCGCCGTCATCAAGGTCGGCGCGGCGACCGAGGTGGAGCTCAAGGAGAAGAAGCACCGCGTCGAGGACGCGCTCTCGGCGGCCCGTGCGGGCGTCGAAGAGGGCATGGTCCCCGGCGGCGAGATCACCCTTATCAACGCCATCAAGGCGCTGGACAAGGTCCAGGCCGAGGGCGACGAGAAGACCGGCGTCAACATCCTTCGCCGTGCGCTGGAGGAGCCCTTCCTGCAGCTCGTCAAGAACGCCGGGCAGGACGGCTCGGTGATCCTCGCGGACGTGCACCGTAAGCAGATCGAGACCAAGTCACCAAGCTGGGGCTACGAGGTCATCAGCGGCACGATCGTCGACCTGCCCAAGGCCGGGATCATCGATCCGGTCAAGGTCGTGCGGTCCGCGGTCGAGAACGGTGCCTCAATCGCCGCGATGATCCTGACCACCGAGGCGCTCATCACCGACCTTCCCGAGAAGGAGAAGGCGCCGGCGATGCCGCCCGGAGGCATGGACTACTAAGCCAGCCGAAGTCGGAACATGAGAAGCCCGTCGGGTGAACCGGCGGGCTTCTTCTTATCCTCCGGAGGGCGGAGCGATGCGGGACTCCATCACGACCGGTCCGTAGCGAGGTCCCCAGGCGGAATCCTCGAGCGTGACGGCGCAGCGATCGAATCCCGAGACTTCCATGCTGATCTGGACCGCCTGGATGTCCTTGCCGTTCGGCATGAAGGTGGCGGCGCGCGCCCAGGTACTGTCGGGACTGACGAGCCAGACCGTCAGGATCTTCCCCGCTGACACCGCCGGCAGGTCGTGGAAGAGCACGAAGGGCTGCTGGCCCTGCGCGCGCGGATCGATGAGCGTCCCGCCCGAGCCGGAGAACGTGTCCTTGCCCGCCATGTACCAGAGCCGGCCGCCCTGGCGGAAGGCTTCGACCGTCGCGTAGTACGCGTCGCGGTCGGCCGTCGCGGCCTGGAGCCTCGCGAAGGCGTCCAGGTCGATCGCTCCGAGGACGATCACCGCCGCCGTCAGTCCGGCCAACGCGACGCGAGGCGCGCGCACCGGCCCCAGCCGCAAGCCCAGCCCGCGCCGCGCCATGATCGTGGTCGCGTCGGCACGAGCTGCGGCGAGCAGACGCTCGCGCAGAGCGGTCCGCGGCTCGCGCGCCGGCACGGTCTCCGGAAGCGCCCCGACGACCTCGGCGAGCGCCGACGCCTCGCGTCGGCACGACGCGCACGTCGCGATATGACCCGCGACGCGCTCGGCGCTCTCGCGATCGAGCGCGCCGAGAACGTAGGCCTCGAGATCGTCGACGACGTGTTCGTTCATCGGGAGCTCTCGAGGGCGCGGCGCATCTTCTGGAGCCCGATGCGCATCCGACCCTTCACGGTCCCAAGCGGCACGCCCATGAGCTCGGACAGCTCGACATGCGTGTAGCCGCCGAAATACGCGAGCTCGATCGTCCGACGTTGTGCTTGCGGCAAGGCTTCCAGCGCTTCACGGACGGTGTGGTGCTCGACGTTGCGCTCGGCGGCGGCGGCGGTGTCCTCGTCTGCGGGCTGCATCTCCGCAGCCTCGAGCGGGGCGGGACGGAAGGTCGTCTTTCGCCGGAGGATGTCGACCGCCCGGTGATGGACGATCGAAAGGAGCCAGGCGCGAGGGTTCCCGCGCTCGCGCCGATAGGTCGTCGCGCCGCGCCAGGCCGAAAGGAATGCATCTTGAACGACGTCCTCCGCGGTCTCGGCCTCGCCCAAGATCCGATACGCGAGCGAATAGGCAAGTCGGCCGTATCGGTCGTAGAGGGCGGCAAGGGCGGAAAGATCGCGCCGCGCCAGGTCGGCCATCAGGGCGTCGTCGGACGGTTGGTGGTCAGACACCTCGCTCACTGTACGGGCGGCGCACAGGAGCGGATGTCGTGGGAAAAGAAGCGTCCCGAGCGACCTGCCTCCGTGCCCTACCGCAGCTTCGAAGTTCTGCGGCCTGGCCGTGGAGCCGATCCTCGATATCCTCTCGGACCGCCTTTGATGCTATCTCCGGTTGCGCTCCCGGGGACCGGTGCCCTTGATGGAATCTCGGACCCGTTCCCTTTAGCAGACCCCTCGGGACGAGGTGAAATTTACGGGCCGTCCAGTCGCCGAGCAACGGACTTATCCACGAAATCGAGACCGCCCCGCTCGATGTTGTCCACGACTTCGGTCGTTTTTCAACAGTGCATCAACAGTCGGCCGTGGTTTCTACGATGGAGGTTGTGGCCGATCCCATCCTCGATCCCCTGAATCCAGAGCAGCGTGCCGCCGTCACGCACGGCGAAGGGCCGCTGCTTATCCTCGCCGGCGCCGGATCGGGCAAGACCCGCGTGCTCACGCACCGGATCGCCTACTTGATCCGCGATCTGGGCGTACCGGCGAGCGCCATCCTGGCCGTCACTTTTACGAACAAAGCCGCCCGCGAGATGCGTGAGCGGCTGGAACGTCTTGTCGGAAAAGAGCTCCTGGCGGAGCTGACGGTAAGCACGTTCCACGCCTTCTGCGCGAGGCTTCTGCGGCGCGAGGGGCCGCTCGTGGGCGTCGACCGGTCCTTCGCCATTTACGACGAGGCCGACCAGCGCGCCGTGCTACGGCAGGCGATGAGCGACACGCAGGTGAACGAGCGCGTGTTCGCCCCGGGCGCGATCGGGGCGGTCATCTCGTCGGCAAAGAACGAGCTCAAGGGGCCGGCCGACTTAGGCGCGAATCCGAAGGGCCAGCTCGACCGCATCGTCGCGATCGCGTGGAAACGCTACGACGAGCTCTTGCGCGAGAACAACGCCGTCGACTTCGACGACCTGCTGCTTCTCGCCTGCCGCCTATTCGAGACGAGAGATTCCGCCCTCGAGCGCTGGCAGGACCGCTACCAGCACATCCTGGTGGACGAATACCAGGACACCAACCGCGCGCAATACGTCCTGCTGCGCTACCTCGCCGCGTACAAGCAGAACCTCGCGGTCGTCGGGGACGACGATCAATCGGTCTTCAGCTGGCGCGGCGCGGATGTCCGCAACATTCTCGACTTCGAGCGCGATTACCCGAACGCGAACGTCGTGAAGCTCGAGCAGAACTATCGCTCGACGCAGCGCATCCTCGACGCGGCCTGGTCGGTCGTTCGGAACAACGCCGCGCGGAAGGAAAAGAAGCTCTGGACCGACCGCCAAGGCGGCGCGGACCTGGTGGTCATGCAGGCGTACGACGAGGGCCACGAGGCTGAGCTCCTCGCCCGTGAGATCGAACGTCTCCAGCGCGACGGCGAGGCCCACGGCACCCGCGACGTCGCGATCCTTTACCGGACCAACGCGCAGTCACGGCCGATCGAGGACACGTTCCGCGCGTTCGGGCTCGCGTACCAGATCGTCGGCGGCGTGTCCTTCTATCAGCGTCGCGAAGTGAAGGACACCCTCGCGTACCTGCGGCTGATCCAGAATCCGCACGACGCGTTCGCGCTGGCGCGGGTGCTCAACACGCCACCGCGCGGGCTGGGGGACAAGACACGCGCCGCACTGCTCGCGCATGCGCGCGAGCGCGGGATCGGCGTCGGCGACGCGCTTGCGCTCGCCGGCGAGATCGCCTCCATCGCCAAACGACAGGCCGAGGCGCTCGTGGGGTTCGCTCGGCTTGTCGGGCGGCTGCGCGCTGCGGCCGCGCGGGTCGACCTTCCTCGCCTGCTCGACGAGGTCGCCGACGCGACCGGCTACGAGACCTATCTCAAGGACGGCACCGAGGAGGGCGAGGAGCGGTGGGCGAACGTCCAGGAGCTGCGGACGCTCGCCGAGGAGTACAGCGAGCTTCCGCACGAGGACCAGCTGCCGCGGTTCCTCGAAGAGATAGCGCTCGTCTCGGACGTCGATGAGTATCAGGACGCGAAGCCCGCGGCGACGCTCATCACCATGCACGCGGTCAAAGGTCTCGAGTTCCCGATCGTGTTCATGACCGGCATGGAGGAAGGTGTGTTCCCGCACGCGCGCTCGATCGAGAGCGGGAGCGAGGCCGAGCTCGAGGAGGAGCGCCGGCTCTGCTACGTCGGGATCACGCGCGCGAAGGATCGCTGCTACCTCACCTGGGCGCGCCGACGGACGCTCTTCGGCCATACGAACATGAACCCGCCATCGCGATTTCTTCGCGAGCTTCCGACCCAGGGGGTCGAGCTTCGCGGCGAGGTCCTCACCGAGGAGCGTGATGAGTGGGAGGAGCTCGACGCCAGCGCGAGGACGCGTTACGACGAGCGCCGCCAGCTCCGGCGCGACGCGATGCTGGCCGGCCTTCCAGCGGCGTGGTCCGGCCGCGCGTCGAAGACGCGCGCGGCGACGGCGGAGACGCGGTTCCGGGCGGGGGATCGGGTCACGCATCCGTCACTCGGCGAAGGAATGGTCGTATCCAGTGTCGCGCGCGACGACGACGAAGAGGTCACCGTCGCCTTTCCGGATAGAGGAGTGAAGAAGCTCATGGCGAGCTACGCGAAGCTCGCGCGCGCCTAGCGCCCAAGCCATTACGGCACGTAACGAGGCGTCCGGTGGCTCTCTCGGCCGTAGGACACACGAACGGCACGCTGCTTGCCTGCGGTATGGGCGTGGCGCAGGCAGGGGTGATCGCGCGTCGCCCTGCGCGACGCGTCGAGGTTCGCGTCCATCTGATGGGGTCGACCGACATCGCTTTCGGTCTGGCCGTCCGGCGGGCTCGTCGCCGTACCCGCCGTCACGGCATCGCGCGACGCTGGCTCACGGCGACCTCGACCGCGGCCTGCATCGTCATCGCCGCGCTCGCGCCTGTCGCAACGGTCGTCGCAGCCGCTGACCTGAGCCGCCTTGGTGCGCTCGCCTTTCCCGCAACCGCCTCGGCCGTCGTGCCGGACCCCGCGATCCGGATTCGCCCGGCATTGCGCGCGCGTAGCTCGGTGGTGACCGCGGTACGGCCCGAGGCGCCCGCCCTCGGCGTGCACGTCGTCGCGCCGGACGAGACGTTGCTCTCCATCGCTGCGCTGTACGGCGTTACGCCGCAGACCATCGCGTACAACAACAACCTGTCCGACACCCGCGACCTGCGTCCAGGAGAGGCGCTCGTGGTGCCGCCACTGGATGCGGCGATCCACGTCGTTCGCGAGGGCGAGACGATCGCCACCATCGCCGCCGGCTTCGGTGTCGACGGGGACGCGGTGCGCGCCGTGAACAGCATCGCCTTCGAGCCCGAGGACGTCACGCCCGGCCGGGTGCTGCTCCTTCCGGTCCCGGACAGCCGCTACCCCGGCTTCCGTCTTCGCGTCAGCGATCCCCCGCGGGTGTTCGCGCCGCGGGTGCGCTGGCCGACCGCCGGCGTCGTGACGCAGCTTTTCACGTCGGTCCACTCCGGGATCGACATCGCCGCGCCGTACGGTTCCGCGGTCGTGGCGAGCGACTCGGGGACGATCACCGAAGTGGGCTGGCGCGGTCCCGGTGGTCTATCCGTCTGCGAGCGCCTGGACTGGGGGCTCGAGATCTGCGACTACCACCTCTCGGCGACGAACGTAGAGGTGGGCGATCGCGTGAGCGCAGGGCAGCGCATCGCCTCGGTGGGATCGAGCGGCGAGTCGACCGGTCCGCACGTCCACTGGGAGGCCCGGACGAACGGCGTGCTCGTCGATCCGCTCACCTACGCGCCTGAGGCCGCCGCGGTCGCGAAGATCGGAAGCCGGACCAGCACGCCTTAGGGTCCGGACAAGAGCGGCACCGCGCGCTCAAGCTCGGTCTTGACCGCACCGGCGAGCCGGTCGGCGCCGGCAATGCTGAGGTGGATGCCGTCGGCCTGCCGCATCGGGGCGGGACGTCCGCTCGCGTCGGGTAGGTAGGGCGCGTAACGGCCATCGGGTCCCGCAAAGAGTGCCCACGTGTCGAGGTACGTCACGCGCGGATTGCCGTTGGATGCCCCGCGATAGAGATCGTTCTGGCGTCGCATGAGCTCGCCGAACGAAGGATCGGCCATGACCGGCAGACCGATCCAGATCACGCGCCGGTCGTTGGCGGCTCCGATCATCATGAGGTCGGCGACCCGCTTGGCGTAGATCGCGCTCCACTCAGCGGTGGCCTGCTGGACGACGTGGCCGTTCGCCTCGAACGACTGCGCGTCGTTGCCGCCGAGCATGACCACGACGACCTCGGGGTGGAGGCGGGCGATGTCGCTCGCCAGCGCTGCGTCCCAGTCGAAGTAATCGGGCCGCGAGAGTCCCGAGGCGGGCATGTAATCGAGCTCCACCGAAACGAGAGCAGCGGCTGCCGAGATGCGACCGAGACTGCGGCCGAGATCGCCGGCCAGAGAATCACCGATCACGAGCACGCGCAGCGGATCGCTCGGTGTCGGGACGCGCGCGGCTGGCGTTGCCGCGGGTTTGGGCGCGGCCTGTACGCCAGCGACCACCATCGGTCGTGCGACTGTCGGCGGGGCGCTGGCGGTGGGCGCGGGCGTCGCGGCGATCTCGCCGTGCGCGTTCGCGAGTGGCCGAATGATCGCGAGCCGAACGTCCCGCCAGGGACCGAGCTCCGCTCCGCTGACGGACCGCTCGATCTGCGACGCCGCGAGCGTGATCCAGACGAGGGCCGCGATCGCGCCCGCGATCGCGATCGTTCGCGGTGAGCTGTTCGCGCATCGTGCCTCCATCAGAACCGGTAGTAGATAAAGGGCGGCACGCCGGAGGGGCCGAGGTAGGTGATGCCGGCGAGGCCCGCGCCGATGAGGGCTCCCTGCGGGACCGGACCCAGGCGCGCGAACAGTGTGGTGACCGATCCTGAGATCGACCGAGGCGCGAGCTGGTACAGCAACGCGAGCGCGACCGCGGCGACGACGGTCGGCGTGACGAGATTCGCTGGGGTGTTCCAGCGGGCGAGCCCGACGACAAGCTCGCCCGCTGAGGCGAGCGAGTCGGACCGGAAGAGGATCCAGCCCAGACACACGACATGGAAGGTGACGAGCCGGCCGGCACCGCGCGTCAACAATGAGCTCGGGACGGTCGCTCGGGCGCGCACCGCCCGCTCGACCACCTGGCCAATGCCGTGGACAGCGCCCCAGGCGATGAACGTCCACGCCGCGCCGTGCCAGAGCCCGCCGAGGACCATCGTGATGAGCAGGTTCCGTGCGGTGAGGAGCTCTCCCGACCGTGATCCTCCAAGCGGGATGTAGAGGTAGTCGCGCAGCCAGCGCGAGAGCGTCATGTGCCAGCGCCGCCAGAAGTCGCGAAGCGACGTGGCCGCATAGGGGGCGTCGAAGTTGTCGGGAAACCGGAATCCCAGAAGCAGCGCGATGCCGATCGCGATGTCGGTGTATCCGCTGAAGTCCGCCCAGATCTGGACCGCATATGCGTAGACCCCGAGAAGCGTGTCCGCGCCTGAATGTGCGCCGGGCAGCGCGAAGACCGGATCGACGATCGAAGTGGCAAGGAACGTCGACAGCACGACCTTCTTGAACAGACCACCGACGATCAGCGTCGCAGCGCGCGGAAAGTCGACCTCGCGGTCGCGTAGCCGCCGGGCGAGCTGAGGAAGGAGCTCCGCACCGCGGACGATCGGACCGGCCACGAGATGCGGGAAGAAGGAGAGGTAGACCGCGAAGTCGAGCGCGCGGGCCGGCGTGATGACGCGGCGGTAGACGTCGACGACGTAGCTGATCCCCATGAACGTGAAGAAGGAGATGCCAACCGGCAGCGTGACCTGTACGAGTGGTAAGGGTGAAGCGAGGCCGAGCGAGGCGAACGCGCCGTTCGCGTTGATCGAGACGAACCCGTAGTACTTGAACCAGCCGAGCAGCGCGAGGTCCGCCGCGACGGTCGCTCCGAGCGCCAGGGCTGCCGCGCGAGCGCGAGATCGCACGATCGCGCGACTCCCTGCGAAGTTGATGATCGTCGCGGCCGCCAGGAGCAGGACGAAGCGGACGTCCCACCACGCGTAGAAGACGTAGCTCGCGACGAGAAGGAGCGCTTTCCAGGCGGTCGGGCGATGCGCGAGCGCCCAGAAGCCGACGAAGACGATCGCGAAGAAAAGCCAGAACTCGATCGTCGGAAACAACACGAGACGAGCGTGCCCGACGCCTGCCTGCGCGTCGTCAAATGTGGCGCGCTGAAGTCAGACCGCAACGCGTACGCGCGGCGTAAGAGTCCTGCGACTGGCGGCGCTGACTGTACCTGTGCTCTCGGCGACAATCGAACGATGGCAGTTCCCGCCGCGCAGAAACGAGTCGCCGAGCTGCGCGAGAAGATCGAGAAGGCGAACTACGAGTACTACATCCTCGATCAGCCGAAGCTCGCGGACGAGGCCTACGACGCGCTCCTGCGCGAGCTGCAGCAGCTCGAAGAAGCGCACCCGGAGCTCGTCACTCCCGAATCGCCCACACAACGTGTCGGCGTCGCGCCGTCGACACGTTTCGCTCCAGTGGAGCACGGATCGCCGATGTTGTCGCTCTCCAACGCATTCGATGAGGCCGAGCTCCGAGCATTCGATCAGCGCGTCCGCAAGCTTCTCGACCGCGAGGCGGTTGGCTACGTCTGCGAGCTCAAGATCGACGGTCTGGCCATCAATTTGACCTATGAGGACGGCAGGTTCGTACAAGGCGCGACGCGCGGAGACGGCTTCGTCGGCGAGGATGTGACCAGCAATCTCAAAACGATCCGCTCGATCCCGCTGACGCTCCGCGAGCCGATTCCCGGCCGGCTCGACATTCGCGGCGAGGTCTACCTGCCGACCGCTTCCTTCGAGGGGACCAATCGCGAGCGGGTGGACCGCGGCGAGCCGGCGTTCGCCAATCCCCGGAACGCGGCCGCGGGCGCGGTCCGCCAGCTCGATCCGAAAGCGACGGCGAAACGGAACCTCGCGATGTGGTCATACAGCGCGGCGGGCCTCAAGGTCGCATCGCAGCACGAGCTCCTCGAGCGCCTGAAGGCTCTGGGACTGCGCGTGAACCCTCACTGGCGCCGAACGGCGACCCTCGATGACGTCATCGCGTTCGTGAACGAGTGGCGCGAGAAGCGGCATTCGCTCGACTACGGCACCGACGGCGTCGTCGTAAAGGTCGACGCCGTCGCCGACCAGGAGCGTCTGGGCTTCGTCGCCCGCAATCCGCGGTGGGCCACCGCCTTCAAGTTCCCGGCCGAGCAGGCGACGACGACCGTAGAGGACATCCTCATATACGTCGGCCGGATCGGCACGCTCACGCCGGTCGCCGCGCTCGCGCCGGTTCTGGTCGGAGGAACGACCGTCCGCCGAGCGACGCTCCACAACTTCGACGAGATCCGACGGCTCGACGTGCGGAAGGGCGATCGCGTCGTGATCCAGCGCGCCGGAGATGTCATTCCCGAGGTGGTGCGCGTCGACGCGGATGCTCGCAAGAAGGGGAACGAGTACCCGGAGTTTGTGATGCCCGAGCGTTGCCCGGTATGCGACGGCCTGGTCATTCATCCCGAAGGCGAGGTCGCGTACTACTGCGGCAACCCGGCGTGCCCGGCGAAGACCGGCCAGCGCGTCGGACACTTCGTATCGCGCGGGGGCATGGACATCGAGGGCGTCGGCTGGGCCCTCGTGACTCAGCTGCAGGAGAAAGGTCTGATCAGCGATCCCGCGGATCTCTTCTTCCTGACGAAGGAGCAGCTCATCGAGCTTGATCGGTTCGCCGAGAAGAGCGCGACCAACATCTACGAACGCATCCAGGCCGCGAAGGATCGGCCGCTCGCGCGCATCCTTCTCGCGCTCGGCATCCGCCACGTCGGCGAGACCACGGCGGATGATCTCGCGCGCTGGCTCGCGACGCGACTTCCGAACAATGCCGACCTCGGCGCGGTGTTCGAGATGCTGAGAAATGCCAGTGTCGAGGAGCTCCAATCGATCGAAGGCGTCGGCGCTGTCGTTGCTGAAAGCATCCAGGAATATTTCGCGCGTCCCGAGGAGCGACCCTTCCTCGACAAGCTCGTCCGCGCCGGAATCCGGCCGCGCATGCCGGCGCCGCGCGCGGTCACCGGCGGACCCTTCGCGGGCAAGACGATCGTCTTCACAGGAAATCTCGAGCGCCGATCGCGTGACGAGGCGGAAGCCCTCGTGCGCTCGATGGGTGGCAAAGCGACGGGATCGGTGAGCGCGAAGACGGACCTCGTTGTCGCGGGTCCCGGTGCTGGTTCAAAGCTGGACAAAGCGAAATCGTTGGGTGTCAAAGTGGTAGACGAGGAAGGATTCGAGCGCATGCTCCGCTAGGCTCTCGTGTTAGGTAAAGGGGCCAGATGTACCAGACACCGACAGTGACTCGCCCTGCGCCAGTGGCGCAAGGGCCGACCGCGCCCGAGATCCCGCTTCCTCCCGAGCCGCAGTCCATCGATCAGACCGGCCTGACCCTCGGCTTCCTTTCCGATCTCGCGCTCAAGACGCTCTACCTGCGCGGGCAGATGACGCTTGCCGAGATCGCGAGCTCGCTCGGCTTGCCGATCGCAAACATCGCCGACCGCATCATGGACTTTCTCAAGAGCGAACGCCTCGTCGAAATCCGTGGCGGCACCGGCCTCTCGTCGGCGAACTATCAGTTCGTCATCGTCGATCGAGGCTCGGAGAAGGCGCAGGAGGCTCTCGCCCGGAGCCAGTACGTCGGCAAAGCGCCGGTGCCGCTCTCCATGTACGTCCAAGCGGTCCAGCGCCAGTCGATCGCGAACCTGCACGTCACCCAGGACGACCTCGTTCGCGCCTTCGCGCACATGGTCATCCCGCGCGAGACGCTCGCGCAGCTCGGTCCGGCGGTGAACTCGGGAAAATCGATCTTCCTGTTCGGCCCTCCCGGCAACGGCAAGACGACGATCGGCGAGGTCCTCGCTTCGCTAATGAAGGGCGACGTCGTGCTGCCGTACGCGGTCGAGGTCGATCAGCAGGTCATCAAGGTCTACGACCAGGTCTATCACCGCGTCGCGCTCGACCCGGTCGTCGCCGAGCGCCTGCGTTTCGACCACCGTTGGGTCGTCTCGAAGCGCCCGATCGTCATGACCGGCGGCGAGCTCACTCTCGAGACGCTCGACCTCATCTTCGACGAGAACGCGAAGTTCTACGAGGCGCCGTTCCAGATGAAGGCGAACGGCGGCATCTTCATGGTCGACGACTTCGGACGGCAGCGCGTCACACCGAAGGACCTGCTCAACCGGTGGATCGTTCCGCTCGAGAAGCGCGTCGACTACCTGACGCTGCACACCGGCAAGAAGATCGAGATCCCGTTCGACATGCTGATCATCTTCTCGACGAACCTCGACCCCGCCGACCTCGTCGACGAGGCCTTCCTGCGGCGCATCCGCTACAAGATCGGGATCGAGGCGCCGTCGGTGGAGCAGTACGACGAGATCTTCAAGCGCATGTGCGCGCGCAAGGGCATCGAGTACAAGACCGAGGCGATGAGCCAGATCCTCGCGCACTATCGCAAGAAGAATCTCGGTCTCCGGAGCTGCCACCCCCGCGACATCGTCGAGCAGCTCATCGACACGGCGCGCTTCCTCGGCCGTCCCGCACAGCTCACCCCGGACCTCATCGAGATGGCGTGCGACAGCTACTTTGTCTCGCTCGACCCGAGCGGCAACCCGCCGGGGGCCTGAGCCGGGCGTACTCTCTCGCCTGTGGTCGAGTCGGTTGCCGCCGTTCTCGCCTTCCACTATCACCAAACGCATGCGCGGTTCCTGAAGGTCGTCGAAGAGCTCGACGATGCGCAGCTCCGTCGACAGTGGCCGCACGCGAATTCGATCGGTTTTGACGCGTGGCACTGCGGCCGCTGGGCCGACCACCTGCAGATGCTCCTTCCGCGCATGACTGAGGGGCTCGCGAACCGGCTCGGAGCCCGCGAGCAGATCTGGGTGAAAGAGTCGCTCGCCCGGCGCTGGGGCTACCCGGCCGACAAGCTCGGTCATGTCGAGACAGGGATGGGGATGGACGAATCGCTCGCCGCCGCGCTGCCGCTCCCCGATAAGCGGGTGCTATTGGACTATGTGCGCCGTTCGTTCTCCGCCGCGGATGATGCCGTCGGCCGCCTTGTGGACGCGGACCTGCTCGTCGTAGGCGCTGTCGCGGACCAGGACGCGCCGTGGTTGACCGGTCCGAACAAGGGACCGCCAGCGAGCTGGGTCATCGGGTATGAGGACCATGACAATCGGCACCTCGGGATGATCGAAGCACGGCGTGGACTTCTCGGGCTCCGCGGGAGCGCCACGGTCTAGCGCTAGTACCCCGCCGGCCAGACGTACGCCGCGATCTGGAGGAAGGGTGGCCCGAGCTGCAACACGATGTCCTCGTGATTGGTGAGCAGGATCCCGCTCGGGTCCTGCGCGTATGCCGTGCCGTTGACGATCGCCTGCACCGACTCGCCGCTCGCAGCGCGCTCGCCTGCGAGGGAGATCGTGCTCAGCGCGACGCCCCACACGCGAAAGAAGTCGCCGAGCGTGAGCTGGCGCGCATCGCCTGCTTCGATGTGGATGATCCCGGTCGTGTCGTGCGTGTGAAGCCAGCAGATCGAAGTCGCGCTGATCCCGATGAAGGCTGGCAGAGTGCGCAGCTGACCACGGACGACCACCGTGAGATGCGCGTGGTCGTGGCGGGTGAAGACCTCGCTCGGTCCGCACGGGACCCCGGCCGCTGCCGTTCGCGTCGGGCTCGGGCTCGGCGCACCGCAGCTCACGACGACGAGAGTGAGGAAGACCGCGATCGCGGCGCCTTTCATCTCCCGGACCATCGTCGTGCCTGCGGCACGAGTCGCAAGAAGCTGGGAACGAACGGGATCGTCATCCGCACCGCGACGATGCTCGCGCGGAACATGAGCCGCTCGCGCTTGCCGTAGCGCAATCCGAACGCCTGACGGAGCGACCGCGGCAAGAGTCCCGCGGTGAGCGCGTCCGCCGGCCACCACAAGCGATCGGGAACCCTCGGGTAAGGACGTAAGACGGAGTGCGCGACGGCACGGCTCGTCGCGTCGGGGATCACTGTTCGTTCGAGCATGACGCGCTCGTACGTCTCGAGATCGGCGATCGAAGCCGGGACGAGGTGCTCCGGCAGACCGAGCCCGGATACGATGACCTTCGCTTCCTGCCAGTAGGCCTGACGCTCCGCGTCGCTCAGTCGACCCATGACGAGCTCGTACAGCCGCAGCGATGTCAGGATGAGCGTGCACTGGACCCAGAGGAGCAGGGCCGGATCGCGCGCGTCGTATTTGGTGCCGTCCGCGGCGACGCCACGAACGGTCACGTGCCGTCCGTTGATGCGTGCCATCGCGCGCCGCGCGGTCTGGGAGTTTCCGAACACGATGGCGAGCGTCGTGTCCAGCGTGCGCAGCAATCGGCCGTGCGGCGCGCGGCGGAAGTCGGAGTGTTGGTCGACTCCTGCCGCGACGAGCGGGTGCGCGACCTGAAGCAGGAGCGCGGCCGTCCCACCGAGCAGGATGAACATCTCGCGATCGATGCGCCGCGCGATGGAATCGGCCGGCAGCAGACCCTCGTCGCGCATCGATAGAGCCTAGTTGCACGTAAACTTCGCTCATGGCGATCGATCGTTCCGTCGTCGAGAAGGCGGCCGGCCTCGCGCGGATCTCGCTCGAGCCCGACGAAGTCGAGCGTTTCACCGGCCAGCTGTCGGTCGTGCTGCAGGCGGTCGAGCGGCTCAAAGATGTCGACACCGAGAAGGTGTCTCCGACCGCCTCAGTGCTGCCAGTGATGAACGTTCTGCGCGAGGACGTTGTTCGTCCGGGGCTTTCGACGGAGGACGCCTTCGCGAACGTCCCGAGCGGTGGTCGAGACGGCGAGTTCTTCCGCGTCCAGCACGTCCTCGAGGAGCGGCCGTGAACGAGCTGCCGCGCTCCATTCGCGAGGCGGGCGACCTTCTGCGAAGTCGAAAGGCGAGCGCTCTCGAGCTTGCCGAAGCCGCTCTGGCGCGCTCGCACGCCGATCGGTTCAACGCGTGGCTCCACCTCGACGACGACTACGCGCGCAAACAGGCGCGCTCGGCGGACGAACGTCTGAGGCATGGCGACGCCCCAGTCCTGTGCGGGATTCCGTGGGCATGCAAGGACATCATCGGAACGAAGGCGATCCCGACGACCGCAGGCTCGAAGATCCTCGAAGGCTATGTGCCCGCGTACTCGGCGACCGTCGTCGATCGTCTCGACGCCCAGGGCGCGGTCATGTTGGGAAAGACGAACCTCGACGAGTTCGCGATGGGCAGCTCGAACGAGAACTCGGCCTTCGGTCCGGTCAAGAATCCCTGGTGCGCCGATCGGGTGCCCGGCGGATCGTCTGGCGGCTCCGCCGTCGTGGTCGCTGCGGGAGAGGCGCTGTTCGCGCTCGGCACCGACACCGGCGGATCGATCCGGCAGCCTGCGGCGCTCACCGGGGTCGTCGGCATGAAGCCGACGTACGGCCGCGTACCGCGGTGGGGCGTGGTCGCGTTCGCGTCTTCGCTCGATCAGGTCGGTCCTTTCGCCAACACCGTCGAGGATGCGGCGATCGTGTGCGAGGCGATCTTCGGCAAGGACCCGAACGACGCGACGATGGTCGAAGATTTCCCGAACGACGATCTTCGGCAGGACCTCGACGCGGGCGTGAAAGGACTGCGCCTCGGCGTTCCAAAGGAGTACTTCGCGGTCAAGGGCATGGAGCCTGGCGTCGAGCGGGCGGTCCGCGAGGCGCTTGCTGTCTTCGAGAAGGAAGGCGCGAAGCTCGAGGAGGTCTCGCTCTCGCTGACCGATCACGGCCTAGCCGTCTACTACATCATCCAGCCGGCCGAGGCGTCTGCAAACCTCGCTCGATACGACGGCGTTCGGTTCGGCTTGCGGGTCGAAGGTCCCGACCTCGTCGAGACGTATCGGCGCACGCGTGGGAGGGGCTTCGGACCAGAGGTGAAGCGGCGCATGATCCTCGGCACATATGCGCTCTCGGCCGGCTACTACGACGCGTACTACGTGAAAGCGCAGAAGGTTCGAACCCTCATCAAAGCCGAATACGATCGCGTCTTCGATAAGGTCGACGCGCTCGTGACGCCGACTTCGCCGACCGTCGCGTTCCCGATCGGCGCCAAGGTGAACGACCCGCTCGCCATGTACCTCAACGACGTCTTCACGCTTCCGGTCAACATCGCCGGCCTTCCGGGGATCTCGATCCCGTGCGGTCTGTCAGATGGCTTGCCCGTCGGGCTCCAAATCGTCGCCAACTCCTATCGCGAGCGCACGATGTTCCGCGTCGCCGCGGCGTACGAGCGCGCGACGCAGCATCATCTCGCGCGTCCGAAGGAGGCGGTGCCCGCATGAGGACGGCTCGCCGTCGGCTCACGAACGCGAAGGTCGAGCGCATCCCCGCGAGTGGCATCCGGCGGTTTTTCGATCTCGTCTCGGGCGTTCCGGGGGTGATCTCGCTCGGGGTCGGCGAGCCCGACTTCGTTACGCCCGAGCGATTCCGCGAGGCGGCGATCCGCTCCATCAAGGACGGGTTGACGAAGTACACCTCCAACTACGGCATCCGCCCGCTGCGTGAGGCGATCAGCGCGCATACCGCGAAGCTCCGCGGCATCACCTACGACCCGGACACGGAGATCCTCGTCACCGTTGGCGTGAGCGAGGCCGTCGACCTCGCGTTGCGCGCGACGCTCAACGAGGGCGACGAGGTCATCCTCGCGGACCCGAGCTACGTGGCCTATGTGCCGGGGATCGTCCTCGCTGGAGGGGTGCCGGTGGCCGTCGCGACGGAGGAGCGCTACGAGTTCCGTCTTCGGGCCGAGGACGTCGAGCAGGCGATCACCGACCGGACCCGCGCGATCTTGCTCGGCTTCCCGAACAACCCGACGGGCGCCGTCCTCACCGACGAGGATCGCGTAGGGATCGCGCGGCTCGCCGAACGGCATGACCTTCTCGTGTACGCCGACGAGATCTACGACCGCCTCGTCTACGCCGGCGAGCACCGCTCGATCGTCTCGCTCCCGGACATGCGGGAGCGGACGATCTATCTCGCCGGTTTCTCGAAGGCCTACGCGATGACCGGATGGCGCGTCGGCTACGTATGCGCGCCCGCCGAAGTCATCGAGCAGATGATGAAGATCCATCAGTACACGGTCATGTGCGTGCCGACCGCCGGCCAGTACGCGGCTCTCGAGGCGCTACGGAGCGGCGAGGGCGAGGTCCTTCGCATGGTCGCCGAGTACGACCGCCGCCGACGGGTGATGTGGCGACGCTTCAATGACATGGGTCTCGCGTGCTTCGAGCCGCGAGGCGCCTTCTACTGCTTCCCGAACGTTTCTCGGACCGGTCTCTCCGACGACGAGTTCGCCGAGCGTCTGCTCAAGGAAGAGAAAGTCGTGGTCGTTCCGGGAGGCGCGTTCGGCGAACGCGGCCGCGGGCACGTGCGGGCGTGCTACGCGACGAGCCTCGAGCAGATCGAGGAAGCCTGCGACCGCATCGCCCGCTTCGTCGGGAGGCTGTGAGCACCGACGTCGCCGAGAGCGCGCCCGGATGGGTCGAGCCGTTCGAGCACGCGCTGACCCAGGGCGATCCGCTCGGGGCTTCCGACGCGCTGCGGAAGTCCGGCGTGAACGGCTGGGTCCGCAAGGACAGCTACGACAGAGCGGTCGAGATCGTCGACCGGATCGCTCCCGCGCCGGTCGTTCGCCTGAACTGGGCCGAGCGCTTGCTCGCTCATCCGCGTCGCGTCGACAAAGAGCTCGGCGCGCTCATCGTGGCGCCGCTGGCGAAGCCTCATTGGCGGGAGCTTTCGCGCATCGCCTACCGACTCGCCCGCGATGACGACTGGGCCGTGCGAGAAACGGGGGCGGTCCTGCTCGGCCGGCTGTTCATCGAGGCGTTCAGCGAGGTGCTGCCCGTCGCACGCGAGTGGGTCGATGGGCCCGAGAGCCGTGTGCATCGCGCGGTCGTCGTCGCCGCCAAGTACGCCGCGCGTACCCGAAAGACGGAGTGGGCGGAGCCGCTTCTTGACCTCATCGAGCCGGCGCTGCGCGACGGCGACGAGTACGTGCGGAAGAGCCTTGGCCCGTTCGCGATCGGCGATCAGTTCGTGCGGTCGTATCCCGAGCAGACCCTTGCCCGCCTCCGGAAGTGGATGGCGGATGAGAACGAGAACGTGCGCTGGAACGTCGCGATGTCATTCTCCGCGGCCAGCGGAGCGCGCCTCGCGCAGCGCGCGCCGGACATCCTGGAGTTCCTTGCCTCCGACGAGCGGCCGCTCGTCCGGAGCGCGGTGCGCTCGGCGCAACGCCGCGTTCGCACCCTGGTCACCTGAGATGGGCACCCGCTACGAGGACCAGCCCCCCGAGCTCTGGGCCGGACCCGAGTCGCTCGATCCCACTCCCGTCTGGAAGCAGTTCGCGCTCATCGGGATCTTTCTGTTCGTCGGCCTCTGGCTCATCGCGGGCGTCGCGGTCTTCGCCGCGGCCCCGCAGCTCGTAAAGCCGCCTGCAATGGTCTTTGGCGATCGCCTCGTGCTCCTACTCAGCTCGCTGCCACCGAACAATGTTGGTGGTGCCGGGGCGTTCGCGACCGCCGTTGGCCCGCCACTGGTCGACGAATCGCATCGCTTCTTGCTCGGACGCGTAGGCCCGACCGACGTGATCGCGGTTCGTGCGCGGTGGTCACCCACGCTCGGCCAGCCGGAGTGTCCGGTCACCTCCGGGATCGTCGACGGGAAAGTCGGATTCATCGCATGGTGCGGAGGATCCACCAGACCGCTCTTCATGTTCGACGCTGGCGGTAATCCCACCGACGGGGCAACGCGCGGCCTCGACCGATATCTTGTGTCGGTGACCGCCGATCGCGTCGTCGTCAATCTTGATCGTCTCATCGTTTCGCTCGAGCGCGGTCTCGCATCGCCAACACCGACGCTCGAGCCGCCGGGCCAGTGACCGTCACCGCCGCGCCATACGAGCTCGTCATCGGGATCGAGACCCATGTCGAGCTCAAGACCGAATCGAAGATGTTCTGCGGCTGCAAGGCGCGCTGGTTCGGCGCGGCGCCGAACACGGTCGTTTGTCCGGTCTGTCTCGGTCTGCCCGGTGCCTTGCCGGTCCCGAACCGGCGCGCGATCGAGCTCGCGATCACGGCGGGCCTCGCGCTCCACTGCTCGACGCCCGAGCACACCAAGTTCGACCGCAAGAACTACATGTACCCCGATCTGCCAAAGGGCTATCAGATCTCGCAGTACGACCTCCCGCTCTCCGTCAATGGTTGGGTCGTGCTGCCAAGCGGAAAGCGCGTCGGCATCCGCCGCGCGCACCTCGAAGAGGACACCGGCACGCTGAAGCACGGTGAGGACGGCGGACGCCGCTACACGCTCGTCGACTTCAACCGCTCCGGGGTCCCGCTCCTCGAGATCGTCTCCGAGCCAGATCTCTCATCCGCAGAGGAGGGCGAGCAGTACGTGCGAGCGCTGCGCGAGATGCTCATCTTCGCGGGAGTCTCGGACGTGCGGTTCGAGGAGGGTGCAGGGCGATTCGACGTCAACGTCTCGATTCGCTTCTCGGATGACGGCAGGACGGTCTGGCCTCCACAGAGCGAGATCAAGAACCTGAACAGCTATCAGGCCCTGCGTGCCGCAGTCGCGTTCGAGTCCGATCGTCTCTGGAATGAGTGGCACGCCGGCGGCGACCTCCGTACGCGCAAGGGCAAGATCACCGTCGGCTGGAGTCCCGAGCGCGGGCGGACCTACCTGCAGCGGTCAAAGGAAGAGGTCGAGGACTATCGCTACTTTCCCGAGCCGGATCTCGTGGCCCTCGAGCCGGAGGCCGCGATGGTCGAGAAATTGCGGCGCGGGCTTCCCGAGATGCCAACCGATCGGCGCGCGCGGTTCGTGAGCGAGTACGGTCTCTCCGACTACGCCGCGCGCAACCTGGTCGCCGATCCAAAGCTCGCCGAGTTCTTTGACGCAACGGTGAAGCTCGAGCGCTCGCCGAAGGCCATCGCCAACCTCGTGATGGGCGAGCTCGCGGCGGCTCTAAAGCGCGAGGGCATCACGATCGATAGAGCGCGCATCAGCCCGGACCAGCTCGCGGACATCGTCCGCATGATGGAAGCAGGCAGGATCACCAGCACCGCCGCGAAGGAGATCCTCGCGGAGGTCTGGCGGAACGGCGGCGACCCCGAAGCGATCGCCAATACGATGGGTCTCCTTCAGGTCAGCGACGAGGCCGCGATCACCGAGGCTGTCGACGCGGTGATCCACGAGAACGCCAAGGCGGTCGCCGACTATCGCAAGGGCAACGATCGGGCGCTGGGGGCGCTGGTCGGCGCCGTACGCAAGAAGCTTGGAAGTGGCGCGGATCTCATCGCGGCGAATCGGATCCTTCTCGAACGCCTCAAGGCGTGATCGTTGGGTCTAGTCGATGTGCTCGTAGGCCGGAATTGTCAGGAACTCGTGGAAGTCTTCTGACAGGGCTACCTCTTCGAAGATCTTCTGCGCCTCGTCATAGCGGCCCTTCGCGAAGAAGTCATCGCCGACGGACTTGCGGATCTTCGCGACTTCCTCGCTCTCGGCGTCCCGCACGAGCTCGCGCGTGACGCGCGGCCCCTCTGCAAGCGAGACGCCGTGGTGGATCCATTGCCAGATCTGTGAGCGGGAGATCTCCGCAGTCGCGGCGTCCTCCATGAGGTTGTTGATCGCCGCCGCGCCGGTACCGCGAAGCCACGAGGCGACGTACTGGATGCCCACGTTCACGTTCGTGCGAAGGCCGGCGTCGGTGACCGTCCCGCCGGGGACGCGCGCATCGAGCAGCTGCGCGGCTCTGACCGTCACCTCAGGCCGCTGCCGGTCGAGCTGGTTCGGTTTCGCGCCGAGTACCCGGTCGAACTCGCCCATCGCCGTCGAGACAAGATCCGGATGGGCGACCCATGTGCCATCAAACCCATCGTTCGCCTCGCGGGTCTTGTCTTCGCGCACCTTCGCGAGCGCTGCCTCATTCACGGCCGCGTCCCGGCGGCTCGGGATGAACGCCGCCATGCCGCCCAGCGCGAATGCTCCGCGCTTGTGGCAGGTCTTCACGAGAAGCTCGGTGTACGCCCGCATGAACGGCACGGTCATCGTGACCTGCGCTCGATCCGGAAGGACGAACTCCTTCCGATCGCCGAACTTCTTGATGATGCTGAACATGTAGTCCCAGCGCCCGGCGTTCAAGCCCGCCGAGTGCGTGCGCAGCTCGAAGAGCGTCTCATCCATCTCGAACGCGAGGGGCAACACCTCGACCAGCACCGTCGCCTTGATCCGTCCGTGCCCGAGGTTCAGCTCCTTCTCAGTCCAGTCGAAGATCTCGTTCCAGAGGCGCGCCTCGCGGTGGCTCTCCAGCTTCGGCAGATAGAAGTACGGTGCCGTGCCCTTCTTGAGCAGTCGCACGGCGTTGTGAAATGCGTAGAGCCCGAAGTCGAAGAGCGCTCCCGCGATCGGGAGCCCGTCGATCGTGAGGTGGCGCTCGTTCAGGTGCCAGCCCCGCGGCCGTACGACGAGGGTCGCCGTCTGGTCGTTCAGGCGATAGACACGGCCGTCGGGATTGGTGAAGGAGATCTTCCGCTCGATCGCGTCGATCAGGTTCTGCTGGCCCTCGACCATGTTCTGCCAGGTCGGTGTGTTGGCGTCCTCGAAGTCGGCCATGTAGACGGATGCGCCCGAGTTGAGAGCGTTGATCACCATCTTGCGGTCGGTCGGCCCGGTGATCTCGACCTTGCGCACTCGAAGGTCATGCGGTACGTCGGCGACGCGCCAGTCCAGCTCCCTCACGTCACGTGTGTCGTCCAGGAAGTCGAGCGTTCCGCCGCTTCGCAGCTGCTCCCAGCGTTCAGCGCGGGCAAGAAGCAGCTCCTGCCGGACAGGCTCGACCTCGCGATGGAGACGCGAAAGGAACTCGAGCGCGCCGTCGGAGAGGATCGCCGGATATCGCCGATCCGAGGGCGCTCTGATCTCGATGTCGGCGACCTTCACGGCCGTATCCTCGCACGCGGTGTTCGACCTGGCCGGCAAGCGTGCGCTCGTCACCGGTGGGTCGCGAGGGATCGGCCGCGCGATCGCACTGGCGCTCGCGAGCGTCGGTGCGGATGTCGCTATCACATCGCGAAAGGGCGACGACGCCGAGCCGCTGGCGCGGGAGATCCGGGCGATGGGTCGCCGATCACTCGCGCTCCTGCTCGAGGTCCGGAACGCCGCGTCGATCCGCGTGTGCTTCGACCGGCTCGGTCGCGAGTGGGGGAGCCTCGACATCCTCGTGAACAACGCCGGCACCAACGTTCCGCAGGACCTTTCGTCTCTCGATGAGACAGCGTGGGACACGGTGGTCGACACGGACCTCAAAGGCGTCGCCTTCGTCACAAAAGCCGCGCTCGATCTCCTTGCCGATGGTGGCCGCGTCATCAACGTCGCGTCCATCTACGGTGTCGTTGGGCGGGTGCAGCGCGTCGCCTACAGCGCGGCGAAGGGCGGGATCGTCACGATGACGAAGTCGCTGGCGCTCGAGCTCGCCAGCCGCGGCATCACCGTGAACGCGGTCGGCCCGAGCCTGATCGAGACGGACCTCACCCGCGACCGGATGGCCCGCGACCCAGCATTCCGCGAAGACGAGGTCGCGCGAACGCCGCTCGGCCGCCTGGGGATGCCCGAGGATGCCGCGGCGGCCGTCGTTTACTTCGCGTCTACCGAAGCCGCCTTCGTGACCGGCCAAACCCTTCTGGTCGACGGAGGCACATCCGCGCATTAGTCGGCTAGACGACATCCCCCGCCCGTACGTCGGTACTCCCCCGCGGTCGAGATCGTCCCTCTGGGGGATGGGTCAGCCGATGCGCCCGCCTAGAAATCTCACAGAGCGCGGGAGGAAACGTGGCGGGAGTCAGGCGGATCGCAACGCAGATGGAGCCGGCCGAGACCCGACCGGTGATCCAACCGGTCGTGCAGGAGACCGCGGTCGCGGCGGAGTCGCCGCGGCTCGAGCCGCGGCCGCTCACGGTCATTCCGATGACGCCGCCCGTCGAAGCGACCCTCCGGATCCTTCTCAACAGCGTTCCGTATCTGATCGGCGCAGCCGTCGTCCGCCATCCAGCCGTCGGCGACGCGGTACAGGCGGAGGTCGGACGCATGCCGTGGCTGCACGACCGACGACTCTTGAACCTGCAGCTCCCGGACGACACCCTTCCGGCGAACCGCGCCGTCGTCCTCGATTGGCCGGTGCCGTACCAAGCCGAATGGGTCGGCGTTCCGCCGCGGTTGCTCATCTCGCGCCTCGTGGGTCAGGACAAGACGGTCGGCGTCCTCCTGGGAACGTTGATCACGCGCGAGCAGCTCACCGCACAGGCGCGTGAGGCGCTCGATCTTTCGTGCGAGCTCATCGCGGCGGCGGTGGGCAGCGACAGCCTCGCGACGTTCGCAGCGATCGCCCCCTCGCAGCCTCGCCGCCTCGCGGTCGCCCCGGACGAAGCCGAGCCCGAGCCGCAGCCGCTCGTCGTCGAACCCGTCAGCGAGGTCGAACTCGACCCGAAGGACGAACAGGACGAGCGCGATCGGATGGTGGTCGAGGAGGTCGCGCGCGCGCTCGACGAGCTCACCGATGCGCGCTCCATTGGACGCGTCCTGCGCGATGCGGTTTCGGCGATCGCGGGCGTCGATGGGTTCTCGGTCGCGCTCTTCAACAGCGTCAGGCGCGAGGTCGCTTATCGGTACAAGGTCGTTGGCGGTGATCCCGCGGCCCCCGAGATGGGCCGGCAGGCGATCGACGACGGTCCGGACTGCTACGCGGCGCGGCGCGATCGTCGCTGGCATACGTTCGTCCGAGAGATCGGCGTTCGCGGCTCCGAAGGCGTCGAAGCGCGAAAGATCTCGGTCCTCCAGTACCCCCTCGTGAGCGCCGACGAGATCTACGGTGTCGCGACGCTGCAGGCTTTCGGCGAGACCGGTTACTCAGATCACGCGACACGTCTTGTGGCCCGTGTCCTCGAGGTCGCGAGCGATCGGCTCGCGGCCGTCCGGCGGACGGGCCGCTTCCAACCAAGTCTCTCCCCTCAGGAGTCCGCGGCGGCCGCCGTCCTCCCGCCGGTCGCCGCGGCTCCATCCTCTCTGAAGAACGAGCCCGAGCCCCCGACGACCGACGAGATCCTCGGCGATCTCCTGACCCAGTGCGCCGGTATCGGTCTTCCAACGACGTTCCTGGTGGGGGTCGACCCGGCGGCGGGATTGCTTCGCGGTGAGCTCATCTCCGGCTCGTCGGCCGCACGCGAGCTCGACTACGCGCTCGGCATCACGGTCGGCAGTTTCACCATCGAGCTCGCCGACCGCTATAACGCCATCGCGCGCGCGTGCCGAGAGGGACGAGTGGTCAGCGCGATGAGCCTTGACGAGATCGTGACCCCACTGCGCGACGCCGACGGCGCCGCGACCCTCGAGCGGCTCGTGCAAGGCGGGCGGTCGATGATCCTTCCGATCACGGTCTCCGGAGACGTCGTCGGCGCGCTCGTCGTCGGACCGATGGCCGACGAGCCGGGCTTCAGTACGGTCGAGAGCGTGCGCGATCTGGTGAACGAGACCGCATCGCGACTCACGGAGGCTTGGCGAACCAACCGCTAGCCGTATAGTCCGTCGCCGATGTTCGGCGAGGTCACCTTCGCGGTCCTCGGCGTCCTCTTCCTCATCTACGACGTCCGAACGTTCGCATCGACATTCCAGCAGACGTTCTACGGCCAGGCCAACACGACGCTCGCGCTCCTGGCTGGAGGCGTGTTCGCGACCTCGCTGCTCGCGCCGATCGTCGGATGGCGCCTCGGGCCACGCCGCTCCGTCGGACTTGGTGCGGCGATGCTCGGCATCGCGACGCTGCTCGCGACGCTTTCGCGCAACAACATCTCGGACCTCGTGCTCACCGTCGTCGGCCTCGCCGGAGGGTTCTGGTGGCTCGCGCTGTTCCACGCGGCGCGTCCGGCGGATCGTCCCTCTCCGTTCCCCGTCGCGGTGCCGATCGCGATCGTCTTGGACCTCGCGCTGCGCGCGGCTTTCCGCACGATCCCAGTCGTCGATCAACCCCTCACCGTCGCCGCGCCGCTCGTCCTCGTCGCTGCCCTCGTGTTCCTCGCGGCTGGGCTCATCTCGATCGGCGCTCAGCGCAGTTGGACGAGGCCCGGCCTTCGCGGGGCTGTCGCCATCGCCGCGCTCCCGGCGTTGTTACTCGTCGCGGAGACCGGCGGGACGAACGGCGCGCAAATCGCGCTCGCCGGCGGTCTGGGATACGGAACCGAGGGGCGGAGCACCGAGCTCGCGCTTGTCCTCGTCGGCCTTGGCCTGGCGGCGGGGACCCTGCTCCTGACCCGGCCGCACGCACGCGGCGTCAGCGCGGCCATCGCCTGCGGCGCCGGCGCCGCACTTCTCTGGGCGCACGCGCCGCTCATCTCGCTCATCGGTGGGCTGGTGCTCGCGGCCGGCGTGGTCCTCGCGGGAGCATCGCTCCCGGGCGCGCCCACGATCGCCGCCCGCTCGCCCATCGTGGCCGGCCTCGCGCTCGGTGTCGGGTGGCTCGTTTTCGTCGCAACGGCCTTCGGCTTCTACGCGTTCTGGGCGTACGCGCCCGCGGTCTGGGCGGCGACGGCGTTCGTCGTCGTCGCGGCACTGTTTGCCGGCGGCGGGGGCCTGCCGGCGTGGCGCGTTCTGCCGATCGCGCTCGTCCCGATCGTGGTGGTCGTTCCGCTCGTCGCGCTCGCGACCACCCCGACCCCAGCGACGACCGAGGATCCCGTGAACACGTTCCGGGTCATGACCTACAACATCCATCAGGGCTTCAACGCCGGCCAGATCCCATCGCTCGATTCGCTAGTCGACGTGATCTCGCGCGAGTCGCCGGATGTGCTCGTGCTCCAGGAGGTCGTCCGCGGATGGATGATCGACGAGCAGCACGATGCCCTCAGCGTCCTCTCGGAGCGGCTCGGACTTCCATACGTCTTCGGCCCGAACATCGGCGACCTCTACGGCAACGCGCTCCTCTCGCGCTTTCCCATGACCGACGTGAAGCGGATCCATTTCGCCGTCCAGCCGTCGCTCAAGCATCAGCCGCGTGGGGCGATCGGCGTCCGGATCGGCGACGTGCTCGTCGTAACGACGCACCTCGACGATATCGCCGACTCGAGCTCGATCCGCCAGGAGCAGGTGCGCGCGATCCTGTCGGCCTGGAGTGGCGAGCGCACGGCGATCATCGCGGGGGATATGAATGCCGAACCCGGCGATCTCGAGATGGGTCTCTTCGGAGAGGCCGGGTACGGCGACCTTGGCGAGCCAGCTGGACCGACGACGACGATGGACGACCCGCCCAAGCGGATCGATTACATCTGGGGCATCGGGGTCATCGCGTCGAACGTCCATACCGTCAGGGCTCCATCGGCATCGGACCACCTGGCGCTCCTCGTCACCGTGACGCGGCAGGTCCGGCCCTAGCGCGCGACATTCGCGCGCTCTCGGGCGTTTTCATGGATGTGCGCACCACCTTCCTGATCCTTGCGTGCCTGCTCGTCGGCTGCGGTGAGGTGACGGGCGCCGGTTCGGGACCCGCGGCACCGACCGCGACTGCCGTCATCGTGGCGCCGCGTGACCAGATCCCTGCTGCGCTCCGCGACTACATGGACCGCCTCACGCAGACGGCAGGAGCGGGCTACATCCGACGCGTTGACCGGATCACCGTGCGCCCGGCGACGTGGTCGGACCTTCCCGGGAGCGCCGGTGCTGCGAACGTCGATCCTGCCGCTGCGATCTGGATCATCGCGGCGACTGGCGAGTTCTATCCGACCTTCGGCTTGATGTCCGTGCCGCCGTCAGCGTGCGAGCTGTGGGCGCTCGATGCGAAGACATACGAGGTGCGGGGCTCGGTCCTAGGCGCTCTTAGTGACTGCGCTCGGTATTTCGGGGACCTGCCGGCCCCGACATCCGCGCCCATCACATGCGGCGACGAAGACTCCGGCTACCGCGTGTTCGATCACTACCGTTTCTCGCCGACGACGACCGGTCCGCTCGCGATCGTTACGTCACGGGACGATTCGTGGACCGCGCCGACAGCGATCCCAGGCGATTATCTCTATCGGTTTGGCCACGGATCGGTCTTCGAGGTGTTCTGCCGACCGAACCACACCGCGACGGTCCCCGAGCCGAACGACGCTGCGATGCTCAAAGCGCTCGGATCACCGCGCGTGACGCCAGCCGGTGGCATGGCCCAGATCTGGCTCAAGAATGCGCACGCGCTGAGTGCGTCGGCGGGCTCCGATGGCGTCGTGACCGTGAAAGCGACGGTGAGGCGAGGCTTCGAGATCGTGAGCTACGACTGGCATGCGTTGGCTCCGCAGGGCGGCTACGTGAAGTTCCGGTTCGTCGACGCGAGCGGCGTCGACGTGATTCCGTACGCGGTGGCCAACGGTCCGTAACGGACGTTAGACTCGATGAGACCGCCGCGCTTCCCCGAGCGGTCACGTGGGGCAGGTCATCGCAAGCAAGTTCGTCCACCTTCACACCCATAGCGAATACAGCCTGCTCGATGGGCTGTCGCGACTCTCCGATCTGGTGGCGCGCGCAAAGGCGCTGGAGATGCCGGCGCTCGCTCTTACGGATCACGGCGCGCTCTATGGCGCGATCGACTTCTACACGCTGTGCCGCGACGCCGGCATCAAGCCGATCGTCGGGATCGAGACCTACGTGGCGCGCAACAGCCGCCTCGACCGCGATGCGCGCGTCGAGGGACACGGCAAGCCGTTCCACCTCGTGCTCCTGGCGAAGGACTTCACCGGCTACCAGAACCTCGTCGCGCTCGTGACCGCGGCGCACCTCGAGGGCTACTACTACCGCCCGCGGATGGACAAGGAGCTTCTTCGCGAGCGCAGCGCGGGGCTCATCGCGCTCTCGGCCTGCCTGCAGGGAGAGCTCGCGCGCGCGATCGAGGAGGACGGGATCGACGCGGCCTGCCGGGTCGCCGAGGAACACCGCGCGATCTTCGGTGAAGGCAACTATTACCTGGAGCTCATGTCGCACGGGCTCGACGAACAGGCCCGTGTCAACGAGGGCGTCCGGGAGGTCTCACGGCGGACCGGCATCGGGCTCGTCGCAACGAACGACATCCACTACGTCAACGCCGAGGATGCCGAGGCGCAGGACGTGATGGTCTGCATCCAGAGTGGAAAGACGCTCGACACCCCCGATCGGCTCAAGATGATCGATCACCCCGACCTCTACATGAAGACAGCGGCCGAAATGGCCGAGCTCTTTCCCGATGATGCCGAGGCGCTCGCGAACACGGTCCGCATCGCGGAGAAGGTCGATCTCAAGCTTCCCCTCGGCGAGCTGCGCTTGCCGCACTTCGACGTCCCGGCCGGAAGGACGCCGGAGGATCAGCTCCGCGCGATGGCCGAAGCCGGGTCGGTCGCGCGCTACGGCGCGCTCACGCCGCAGCTCAAGGAGCGGATCGACAAAGAGCTCACTGTCATCGCGAAGACGGGCTACACGGGCTACATCCTCATCGTCCAGGACTTCATCCGCTTCGCGCATGAGCGCGGGATCCTCACCGCGGTGCGCGGGTCGGCCGGTGGCTCGCTCGTGAACTACGCGATCGGGCTGACGGATATCGACCCGCTCAAGTACGGTCTGATCTTCGAGCGCTTCCTCAACCTGGAGCGGTTCACGCCTCCGGACATCGACGTCGACTTCATGGGCGACCGGCGCGACGAGGTCATCCAGTACGTCACCCAGAAATACGGGGCCGACCGCGTCGCACAGATCGGCACGTTCAACACGATGCTCGCTCGCGCGGCCGTGCGCGACGTCGCGCGCGTCCTCGGCATGCCCTACGGCGACGCCGACCGCGTGGCGAAGACGATCCCGTTCGGCGCGGTCCTCGCGGACTCGCGGCGGATGGTCGCGGAGCTACGGGACCTCGAGCAGCAAGCCGATGTGCAGCGCCTGCTCGATTTGGCGGAGAAGGTCGAGGGCCTGGTGCGCTCGACGGGGACCCACGCCGCCGGGGTGGTGATCTCGCGCGAGCCGATCACCCAGCTCGTCCCCTTGGAGCGCTCCAAAGGCAACGTCAACGCGCTCCAGACGCAGTACGAGGATAAACAGCTCGAGAAGCTAGGCGTGCTCAAATTCGACTTTCTCGGGCTTGGCAACCTCACGATCCTCGAGCACGCCTTACGACTCATCGAGCGCCAGCGCGGCATCAAGATCCAGCGCGAAGACATCCCGCTCAACGACCGCAAGACCTTCGAGCTGCTTGGCTCGGGCGAGACCACCGGAATGTTCCAGCTGGAGTCGGCCGGGATGCGGCGGTACGTCCGCGAGCTCAAGCCGGACCGCGTCGAGGACGTCATGGCGATGGTCGCGCTCTTCCGGCCGGGTCCGATGGACTACATCCCGACCTACATCCGGCGCAAGCACGGCGAGGAGCCGGTCACGTACGCCCACCCGCTGCTCGAGCCGGTCCTCCAGAGCACGTACGGCGTGATGGTCTACCAGGAGGATGTGATGGCGGTGACCCAGGCCCTCGCCGGGTTCACCCTCGCCGAAGCGGACGTGCTGTGCTACGCGGTGCGCAAGAAGATCCGCGAGAAGCTCGACGCGCAGAAGGTCAAGTTCGTCTCCGGCGCGATCCGGAACGGCGTCCATGCCGACGTGATCGAAGCGGTGTGGAAGGACTTCGAGCCGTTCGCGCGTTACGGCTTCAACCGCGCGCACGCGGCGATCTACGGGATCATCGCGTACCACACCGCGTACTTGAAGGCGAACTACACGACCGAGTACATGACGGCGGTCCTTTCCGCGGAGATGGGGACGCCCGAGCGCGTTGCGATCGCAGTCGCGGAGTGCCGGCGCATGGGCATCGGGGTTTTGCCGCCCGACGTGAACGAGTCGGAGCTCGACTTCGCGATCACGGCAAAAGGCATCCGGTTCGGGCTCGGCGCCGTGAAGAATGTCGGCGAAGGCGCGGTGGACGGCATCGTCGAGGCGCGGCGCTCCGCCGGTCCGTTTCGTTCGCTCGACGATCTCTGCGCACGGATCGACCTGCAGCGCGCTAACAAGCGTGTGGTGGAATCGCTGATTCGCTGCGGGGCCTGCGATGCCTTCGGACCGCGACAGACCCAGCTCAACGTGTTGGACGCGACGCTCGCGACGGCCCAGCGCGAGCAGCGCGACCGCGCGAGTGGACAGGTGGGACTGTTCGACCTCGCCGAGGCGTCGGTTCTTGGCGGCCCGCTCACCGGCACCGAGGCGCCGCGCCGCGAGCTGCTCGGATGGGAGAAGGAGCTTCTTGGCATCTATCTCTCCGAGCATCCGCTCACCGCGCTCGCTCCCAAGATGGGCGACGTCGTGACCGCCTACCTCGCCGAGCTAAAGGAGGCCGGAGACGATCTCGTGACGATCGCGTGCGTGGTCACAAACGCGCGCAAGCACATCACCAAGAACAAGCAGCTGATGATGTTCGCGCAGGTCGAGGATCTGACCGGTTCGGTGGAGGTCACCGTCTTCCCACGGACCTACGAGGCAACCGCGACGCTCTGGAACGCGGACGAGATCCTCCTTGTCCTCGCGCGCGTCGAGGAGCGCGACGAGGAGCCAAAGCTTCTCTGCGAGCACGCGGCCCGTTTCAACGATGCGGGGATTGCCGAGATCAAGCGTGTCGCTGACGAGCGGCGGCAGTTCCTCGCCAAGCGCGCCAAGTTCGCGCGGAATGGGAACGGAAACGGAGGAGGTCGTCCGCGGGGCGTTAGCGCCGCTGGGGGGCTAGTGCAGCAGCCCTCGTCCGAGTCGGCCCACCGGTCGTCCCTAGCGCCCACTCCTCCGATTCCCGTATCCCCGTCAGAAGAAGAGCCGCCGCCGCTCGTCATCCGCTTTAGAGAGGTGCTCGACTACGAGCGGTCGATCGCGCTCTTCCAGCGCATCCAGCTCGTGCTCGCCGAGCACGCTGGAACCTCGCAGGTCTTGCTTGAACTACCCCGTAATGGCGGCGGGATGCGCAAGGTGCAGACTTCCTTCCGCGCGAGGCCGTCACGCGAGCTCGCGGAGGCCGTCGCGCGTGAGGTAGGCGGCGATGTGGTGGAGGTCGTCCTCCCGCGTTAGCCCGGCCTCCGGCAGGGGAAGGGAATGGCACGTTACGTGCCTCGACTGGCGGGCGAGATGGCAAGCGACGACCGCTTGCGGCGGCTGCACGACGCCACCGCCGAGATCATGCGCTCACTCGATCTCGAGCACCGCATCCACACGGCGGTCGAGGCCGCGCGGCAGCTGCAGAGCGTCGAGGCGGCCGCGCTGATGCTCCGCGACCCGACCACGGACTCGCTGCAGATCCGTGCCTACGAGGGTCTGTCCCAGACCTACGCCTCGCGGCAGCGGATCCCGATGGAGCGAGCGCGCGCGGCCTACCGGGGCGCGGACGTGCACAGCGTGTTCGACCTGGGGCAGAGCGCGCTCGGGGATGCCGAGCTGGTCCGGGCGGAAGGTCTCGTGCGCGCCCTGGCCGTGCCTCTGGTCAAGGAGGGGGAGCTCATCGGCGCGCTCATCATCTACACCAAGGACCCGACGCGTTCGTTCTCCGACGAGGACATCGAGATCGCCCACATCCTCGCGGCGCAGCTGACAATCGCAGTCTCCAACTCGCTTCTCTATCAGGAAGCGATCGCCCAGCGCCAGCTGACGAACGAGATCCTCGAGGCTCTCGGCGAAGGCATCATCATCAGCTGGCCGGACGGCCGCGCGGAGCTCAACCCGCGCGCGCGGGAGATCCTCGGTCTCGACTCGGGCACGACCACGCTCGCAGCGATCCGCGCGGCGATGCGGCCGGAAAGGCCAGCCGGCGAGGCCGAGGGCCCGCCGGATCTGCCGGTCGACCGCGCGCTACGCGGCGAGAAGATCGCCGACGAGTACACGTTCGTCGACCCGGCGACCGGCGAACGGCGTGAGGCGTTCGTCACGGCCGCACCGGTGCGCGTCGACGGCACGATCGTCGCGGCGGTAGGGACGATCCACGATCTGAGCGGCACGCGGGCCGCGGAACGCGAGCGCGAGCAATTCCTCTCGATCGTCTCGCACGAGCTTCGCACCCCGCTCACCCCGCTCAAGGCGCTCGCGCAGCTGATCCGGTCGCGGATCCGCCGATCGCGCGAGAACGACACGCCTCTCGAGCTCGAGTCACTCGAGCGGAATCTCGCGGCGATCGAGCGTCAGGTCGACCGGATGAACGGGCTGGTGAACGACCTGCTTTCGGTCTCGCGGGCCGAGCGGGGAACGCTTCGGATGGAGTCGGGAGGATTTGACCTCGCAAGTGTCGTGCGCGACGTCGTGCAGCGGTACGTTCTCGCGACCGCCGAGGAAGGCAGGCACCGCTTCGAGGTGAAGGTGCCGGAGACCTTCCGGGCCCGCGGTGACCTCGCCCGCATAGATCAGCTGCTGATGAACCTCGTGGGCAACGCCGTGAAATATTCGCCCAGCGGCGGCGAGATCCGCGTGTCCCTGGTTCGCCACGATGGCACCGCCGAGATCACGATCAGCGACGAAGGGATTGGCATTCCCGTCGATGAGCTTTCGAAGCTCGGGCACGCGTTCGTCCGCGGTGCCGGTCGCGCCGCGAGCTTCGCGGGTATGGGTGTTGGGCTCTACGTCGCGCGTCTGGTGGCCGAAGCGCATGCGGGGAGGCTCGCGATCGAGAGCGATGGGGACGGGAAGGGCACGACGGTCAAGGTGACGCTTCCGCTGGGCTAGTCGGTGCTCGCGCTGGACCCTGTCGCACAAAATGACGACAGGAATGCTCACTTTTGACGACAAGACCCGCACGGCAATTTCATGCACGATGCGATCGTGCCGAAGAACTGGGCGAAGGGCCTCACGAAGGCGACAGACGCGCGTATCGCGCGCGCAGCTGAAGCACACCGTGGACTTCGTTGTGGGCGGAGGTCGACTGTCGATCGCCGCCGCGGCCCCGGGTCCAGGCTCGAGCCACTCTTTTGGACGCCAGCCCTTGCATACGCAGTCGGGCTCGCGGCGACCGACGGATGTCTGATCAATACGGGACGTCATGTCGCGTTCGTCTCAACCGACCGGGACCTTATGGAGACGTTTCTCGCCTGCATCGGACGCAGAAGCTCAAACTTTCGCAAAGACGGCAATGCCTATCGAGCTCAACTTGGCGACGTCGAACTTTACCGATGGCTTTCAGAAACGGGTCTCACCCAGCGGAAGAGCCTGACGCTCGGCGCAGTTCAGGTACCTGCTGAGCTGTTCTTGGATCTGGTCCGTGGTTTATTCGACGGCGATGGTTCCATCTCGCACTACGTGCATCGGCCAGTTTCGCGGAAGTACCCACGCTATTTGTATCGGCGTCTGACTGTCCGCTTTCGCTCTGCGAGTCCGGAACATTTGCGGTGGCTTCAAAAGAAGCTCGCCGAGGTGCTATCGATCAAGGGCGCCGTCGTGCAACAGTCAAAGGATCGGGCCCACAACATGTACGCGCTTCAGTACACCAAGTACGCATCGATCTCCCTGTTAACGAAGCTTTACGAGGATCAGGAGAGCCCGCGCCTGCGGCGCAAGTGGCTTATCTGGGAAGCCTTCAAGGCGCAACCTGTGACAACACGACCGTATCGAAGGCGAACGAAACCGCACTGACGTCAGTGCCGGAGGAGGGATTCGAACCCTCATGGGCTTTCGCCCAGCAGATTTTGAGTCTGCCGCGTAAGACCGTCCCGCCGCTCCGGCTCATTCACATTCTAGGTTTCAGAAGCAGCTTCATCGTCTCGCGAGCGAGGGTCGGGTTCCCGATGACGACCTGACGTTCGTTCCAGGTCGCGTCGCCTCCGGTCTTGAGCGACAGCACGGCGGCACCGGCCTCGCGCGCGACGAGCGAAGCGGCAGCGATATCCCACGGTGAGAGTGCCGAATGGACGAAAAGGTCCAAGCGGCCCATCGCGACATAGGCGATCTCGAGGCCGGCCGAGCCGATGACGCGAAGACGCGCGCACGTCGCGTTCAGGATCGCGAAGCGCGAGCCGGGTTTGGCGGTCTCGGCGAACCGTAAGCTCGCGACCGCGAATGCCTCACTCGGCTTTACGACGCTCGAGACCTTGATCCGTATGCGGTTGCGCGTTGCGCCGGCGCCCTCGGACGCGAGGAACGTCTCACCCGTTCGTGGCGCGTGCACGGCAGCCGCTCGCACCCGTCCTTCCTCGACGTAGCCGATGAGGACGCAATAGAACGGCAGCCCGCGGCTGAAGTTCAGCGTGCCATCGATCGGATCGACCACCCACAACCGTTCCGCTCTCGCGAGGTCTTTGCGCGGACTCTCTTCGGTGAGCACGGGCACTCCCGCATCGTGGGCGGCGAGCCGCTCGAGGATCGTCCGCTCCGCGGCGTGGTCGGCCGCGGTCGCGAAGTTCGCTCGGCCTCGTTTCCGGGTGACGATCGCGGTGTCTTCGACGGCGATCGCATCGCCGACGGTGGTGGCGATGTCCGCGGCGAAGCGCGCAAGCTTCGCGAACCGCGCGCGGTCGCGCAGGCTAGGCCCTGCCTCCGACATCGGCTGGGCAGAGTACGCGGACCCGCTCCAGCAGGTCGTTCAGGTCGAAGGGTTTCGAGATCACGTCGGTGATGCCGCGCTCCTCGAATTCCTTCTCGAACTGTCCGGCGGCAGCGCTGATGAACAGCACGGGCATCTCCTGGATGTCCTGATCCTCGCGAACGCGATCGAACACCTCGAAGCCGTTGAGGCCCGGCATCATGATGTCGAGGATGAGGAGGTGGGCATGCACTTGACGCACGGTTTCGATGACAAGTGCGCCGTCGGCGACGACGACCGCCTGATAGCCCGCTTCGTCATTGAGCGCGTCACGAAGCAGCATCGCTATCGGCTCGTCGTCCTCGCCGATAACGATGACGCGCTTCTTCAGTTCCTGCACCGCACCGAAATCTACCCAACCCGCATTGAGCCGGCCAATCGAGCGCGATGAGGAACGCTTCCGACGAGACGAACGCAGAACTTCTCGATCGCGCGCGCCGTGGCGAGGGACGCGCGTTCGAAGATCTCGCGCGAGCGGTCGAGCGACCACTCTATCGACACGCGCTCCGAATGCTTGCGAACGCGAGCGATGCCGAAGACGTCGTGCAGGACGCGCTCCTTTCCGCATGGAAGTCGCTGTCGTCATTTGAGGGCGCCTCGTTTCGTGCGTGGATCTTCCGTATCACAACGAACCGCGCGCTCGATCGCTTGCGGGCGCGCAAGCGGCGCCCGGAGCTCCCCCTCGATCCGCCTGCGGATGATGAAGAGGCGGGCTGGGCCGAGCCGGCGGCGAGCAGCGCGGAGCTCGCCGATCTTGTCGGAGACCGCGAAGCCGTCGCGCTCATCGAAGAAGCTCTCGGCCACCTTCCGCCCGAGCAGCGCGCTGCCCTCCTGCTGCGCGACGTCGAGGGTTTCGCGTACGAGGAGATCGCGACCATCACCTTCGCGGAGATCGGGACAGTCAAATCGCGGATCCACCGTGGACGTCTTGCGGTGCGGAACGCGCTCGTGGCGAAGGGCTGGAAAGGGTCTGCCGGATGAGGCGGGAACCGATTGGACGCCGCGGCGTCATAGAGGATGGAGGCTAGAACCGCCGTGCATCCGTTCGCCGACCTCAACGCGTACATCGACGGAGCGCTCGACCCGCAGTCGCGGGAGCGCGTCGATGCGCACCTCGGATCGTGCGCGATCTGCAGCACGCGTGTCGCCGAGCTTCGTGCGACGGCGAAGCTCATTGCTGCGCTACCGGCACCCGCTCCTGCGCGGTCGCTCGTCCCGCGCATAGCCGTGCCGATGTGGCTCGCCCCGCTTCGCACCGCGTCGGCGGTCGCGAGCGGGCTCGCTCTGGTCGTCTTCGTGATCTCCCTTGGCTCTGGCTTCGCACGGCAAACCAGCGGAGCCGCTGCCCCCGCGCCCCAGTTGAACGATCGGACGGGTGCCGCAGCCTCGGGCCAGCCCGCGCTCGCTCCGGCGCCGCCGTCGTCAGCTGCGTTCTCCGCGGTGGGCTCGCCGAACCCGGCCGCGCGAAGCGCGGCGGATACGCAGAAGGCCGTGACCGGGACGGCCGCACCCGGTGAAGCGGCGCAGCAGACCGCCACGGCAGGTCCGCAGGCGGTGGCCTTGCACGCGCCCGCGAATCCGGAAAGCGGGCAATCGCCCGTGGTCTGGCTTGCGCTCGCGATCGCGTTCGCCGTTATCGCGATTTTTGCGACGTGGAGGCTCCGCGCGGCCTAACGGCGATACTCGTTGTGTGGCGGAGCGTCTTGTCCTTATCGATTCCAACAGCCTGATCTACCGGGCGTTCTTCGCGGTCCCTCCGCTGACGACGACCAAGGGCGAGCTCGCTAACGCGACCTTCGGGTTCGCCTCGATCCTCCTCAAGTCGCTTGAGCAGACGACGCCGCAGCACATCGCGGCCGCGTTCGACCTGCCTCAACCGACGTTCCGTCACGAGCGCGAGGCGACGTACAAGGCGACCCGCCGCCCCATGCCTGACGAGCTCCGGCCACAGCTCGAGCGGTGCAAGCAGCTACTCGAGAAGTTCGGCATCCCGATGTATTCGCTGCCGGGCTACGAGGCTGACGACGTGATCGGCGCATTGGCGCGGCAGGCCGAGGCGAAGGGCCTCGAAACGATCATCGTCTCGGGGGACCTCGATCCCCTCCAGCTCGTTTCGCCGCTCATCAAGCTCATGACCACGCGCCAGGGCTTCCAGAACACCGTGATCTATGACGAGGAGCTGATCCGCCAGCGCTACGGTCTTCGTCCCGATCAGATGGTCGACTTCAAGGCGCTCAAAGGGGATGCGACCGACAACATCCCCGGCGTGCCGGGCGTCGGCGAGAAGACCGCGGCAAAGCTCGTCGCCGAGCATGCGAACCTCGATGGCGTCTACGCCGACCTCGGGCCCTACACGCCGCGGCTGCGCGAAGCGCTGGCCGCGAACAAGGACCAGGTCTATAGGAGCCGCGAGCTCGCGACGATCGTCACCGAGCTGCCGGTCACGCTCGAGCTCGACCGCACGCGCCGCTCGACGTACGACCGCGCCGCCGTGCTGGATCTCTTCCGCGATCTCGAGTTCCGCAGCCTCGTGCCGCGCCTTCCTCCCGCCGACCAGAACGTCGCCGCGCCGCTGCCGGCACGTCCGCAGACCGCCGCGCGCGGCGGTCAGATGCAGCTCGGCCTCGAGACACCGCCGGCGATCACCTCGCCGGTCGAGACCACGCTTGTGGCCGACGTCGATGTCGACGATGTCGTGGCGCGCATCCGCGCATCCGGTGCGGTCGCGGTACACGCCGACATCGACGCGTCGGGCGGCCATCCCACCCTCGTCGGGCTCGGACTCGCGGCGGGAGAGCGCGTCTGGTATCTGCCGACCCCCGAGGACGTGCCACCCGCGATCGCCGAGGTGCTGCGCGACGACCAAGTCCGCAAGACCGCGCATGACGCGAAGACGGCGCGGCGGGCACTTCGCCGCGCGGGCGCCGATCTTGGCGGCCTTGAGATGGACACGATGATCGCGAGCTATCTCGTCAACGCGAGTCGCCGATACCACGCACTCGAGGACCTCGCGGCGGAGCGACTCAAGCTCGAGGTCCCGACCCTGCCCGCCCCCGATCGCAAAGATCCGTATCGCACCGCGACGATGGAGGAGCGGCTTGCGCGGGCTGGTGCGGGCGCGGTCGCCGCGGCGCGGCTCGGTGAGCTCTTCGCCGGCGAGCTCGAGCGTCTCGGTCTCGAGCGGCTCTACCGCGAGGTCGAGCTGCCCCTCGTGGACGTGCTCGTTGAGATGGAAGAGGCCGGCATCGCGGTCGACCTCGGATACCTGCGCTCGCTGGGCGAGGAGTTCGCGCGCGAGGTCGCGCGTATCGAGCGCGAGGCGTACGACGCCGTGGGGCACGACTTTGGCATCAACTCGCCGAAGCAGCTGCAGTCCCTGCTGTTCGAGGAGCTCAAGCTCCCGCGTGGTCGGCGCACCGGGACCGGTTATTCCACCGACGCGACCGTGCTGGAGGAGCTTCGCGGCGTGCATCCGGTGATCGAGAAGATCCTCGAGTACCGCGAGATCGAGAAGCTGCGCTCGACGTACGCCGAAGGGCTCGGAAGCCTCGTCGATCCCGAAACGCGGCGCGTCCACACCACGTTCGAGCAGACCGTGGCGGCCACGGGCCGTCTCTCCAGTCGCGGCCCCAACCTGCAGAACATCCCGATCCGCACGCCGCTCGGTCGCCGGATCCGTCGCGCTTTCGTAGCCGGCTCGCCCGACCTCGTGCTCGTCGCTGCGGACTACTCGCAGATCGAGCTGCGCGTGCTCGCCCACGTCTCGCAGGACCCTGCGCTGATCGAGGCGTTCCGCTCGGGAGCGGACGTGCATCGTCGCACCGCTGCGGCCGGCTTCGGCGTTCCCGAGTCCGCTGTGACGAAAGAGCAGCGCGACGTCGCGAAGATGCTCAACTTCGGGATCATCTACGGGATGAGTGACTTCGGGCTCGCCTGGCGGATGAACATGCAGCGCGAAGAGGCACAGCGGTTCATCGACGAATACTTCAAGCGATACGCGCAGGTGCGGCGGTACGTCATCGAGACGAAGGCGTTCTGCATCGAGCAGGGTTACGTCGAGACGCTCCTTGGACGACGCCGGTACATCCCCGACATGACGAGTCCGGTCAACGCCGTGCGGAGCGCCGCCGAGCGCATGGCCATCAACATGCCGATACAGGGGACGGCCGCGGACATCATGAAGATCGCGATGTCGCGGGTGCACCAGGCGCTGCACGAGAGCGATCTGCACGCGCGCGTCGTTCTACAGGTCCACGACGAGCTCGTCGCGGAAGTGCCGCGGGTCGAAGTCGAACTGATGGCGCGCCTGCTCTGCGACAAGATGAGCGACGCGTTCGAGCTCGACGTGCCACTGGTCGTCGACGTGCGCGCGGGCCCGAATTGGGACGAGATGGAGCGCCTCGAGGTGCCCGCCGCGGCGCATGCCTGAGCCCGACGATGCCTGAGCTGCCTGAGGTCGAGACGATCGCGCGCCAGCTACGCGAGCTCGTCGTCGATCGCACGATCTCGGACTTCTCCTCGAGCTGGGTCCGTCTCACAGAGCCGGAGCCTGCCAGCGTCTTCGCGGCGCGGCTTCGCGGCCGCACGATCACCGGCGTCCGCCGGCGCGGGAAGTTCGTCGTCTTCGATCTCGACGATGGCGACGCGCTGGTGGTCTCGCTGCGCATGACGGGCAAGCTGCTGTACGGCGTCGATGGAGTCGACGAGCGTTACGTGAGGGGCGAGATCGCCTTCACGGACGGGACCGCGCTTCGGTTCTCAGACACCAGGAAATTCGGACGCATGGCGATCGTCGACGCGGCGACCCTGGACGCGGTGCCCGAGCCCCGACGACCGAGGATGCCGCTGCACTCGTCGCTCGGGCAGGAGCCGCTCGAGCGCCGCTTCACGGCCGCGTGGCTGCGAGAGCTTCTCCGCCGACGGTCCCGCGCGGCGATCAAGCCGCTGCTCCTCGATCAGCGTGCGATCGCCGGCATCGGGAACATCTATGCGATCGAGGCGCTCTGGCGCGCGCGGATCCATCCGCTGCGCCAGGCCGGCTCGTTGCGGATCGACGAGATCGAGCGCCTCCACGAGGCGATCAAGTGGGCGCTTCGGAAGGGCATCCGGCTGGGCGGCGCGTCCCGTCGCGACTACGTCGACGCGCGGGGCCGCGAGGGCCGGATGCAGCGGGAGTTCCAGGTGTACGGACGCGCGGGCGAGCCGTGTCCGCGATGTGGTCGGCCGATCCTGCGGACCGTCGTCGGCGGACGAGGGACTTTCCATTGCCCGCACTGTCAGCGTTCGCCAGCGCGGAGACGCGCGAGACAGGGACGCCGGTGAGCGTTCTTTCGGTACAGGCGGTCGCGAAGCGATTCGGCGAACGGCTCATCTTCAGCGACGTCTCGTTCCGGCTCGCGCACGGCGATCGGGTCGGCCTCGTGGGGCCTAACGGCGTGGGCAAGACGACGCTGCTCCGCATCGTCGCCGGCTTCGAGCCCGCAGACGCCGGCAACGTCGCGCTCGCGCGCGGGACGCGCATCGGGTTCCTGGAGCAGGAGCTGCTGGCCGATGCGCCGGGCGACGTGGAACAGCACGCCCGTGGCGCGGCTGCACACCTTCGCGAGCTCGAAGCCGAGATGCGTGCGCTCGAGCCCCGCCTCGGCGCGGGTGACGCTGAGCTGCTGGAGCGGTACGCCGACGTGCAGCACCGTTTCGAGCATGCGGGCGGGTATGACTTCGAGGCGACGCTCGGGCGCGTTCTTGGCGGGCTCGGTCTGGACGGCCTCTTGTCGCACGAGCTACGGACGCTCTCGGGCGGCGAACGCACGCGACTCGGTCTCGCGCGGTTGCTGCTCGACGACCCCGACCTGTTGTTGCTTGACGAGCCGACCAACCATCTCGACGTCGCAGCGCTCGAGTGGCTCGAGCGGTTCTTGATCGAGCAAGACGCGACGCTCCTTGTAACCAGTCACGACCGCTGGTTTCTCGATCGCGTCACCAGCCGCACGCTCTCGTTCGAACGTGGCTCGATCGTCGAATACCGCGGCGGCTATTCCTCCTATGCGCGGCAGCGCGCGGACCGTGACGCCGCGACTGCCAAGGCCGCGGCGAAGCAGACCGAAGAGATCGCGCGGACCGAGGAGTTCATACGCCGCTACGGCGCCGGGCAACGCTCGAAGGAGGCGCGCGGCCGCGCCAAGAAGCTCGCCCGGATCGAGCGGATCGAGGCGCCGGAACAGGTGGCGCGTCACGGCTGGCGCCTCGAGGCGGCGCATCTCGCTGGCGACACCGTTGTAGAGACCACGCCGCTCACGATCGGGTACGGTGCGCCCCTCGTCCGGACCGGCTCGCTCCGGATCGGACGCGACGGGCGGGTAGCCGTCGTGGGCCCCAATGGCGCGGGGAAGACGACGCTCGTGCGCACGCTGGTGGGCGACCTCGCCCCACTCGACGGCTACATCCAGTCGGCGCCGACGGCGCGTGTCGCGTTCCTTGCGCAAGCGCAAAGCGAGCTGACCGGCAACGAGACCGTGCTGGACGCGATGCGCAACGCGAGCCTGATGAACGAACAGGAGGCACGCGACCATCTGGCCCGCTTCCTTTTCCGCGGCGACGACGTTTTCAAAAGCGTCGGTGTGCTGTCCGGCGGCGAGCGTTCGCGTCTTGCCCTCGCCCGTCTCGCGGCGCGTCACGCGAATCTCCTCGTATTAGATGAACCGACGAATCATCTCGATCTTCTCGCTCGCGAGCAGCTCGAGGTAGTGCTCGCTGAGTTCGACGGAGCATTGCTGTTCGTAAGTCACGACCGGTACTTCATCGACAAGCTCGCGACCGAGATCTGGCCGATCGAAGCGGGGGTGTTGAAAAAATTTGAAGGAAACTGGACGGGCCTTCAGCGTCTGCGCGCTTCAGGAGCCGAGCTGCCGCTGCCGATGGTTGAGACCGGAGGCGCCGCGGGTGACACGGCGCAGGGGTTCTCTCGCGAGCCGCGGGTCCTCCGGCCCGGCAGGACGGCGGCGAATACAACGAAGCGGGCCGGGCAGGGTGCGGCGAGCGAGAGGTCCCCGAAGCCGGGGCAGGACCCGCGGCGGCGAGCCTCGAGGCGCACGGCATCGGCGGCGCGCCGCGTCGAAGGCGCGCGGGCGCTGGAGGCCCGCATTCAAGCAATGGAGCTCCAGCTTCGTCAGCTAGAGGCGAAGGTCCAGGAGATCGCGCAGCGCGGCAATTACATGGAGACGCGGCGCGTGAGCGAGGAGTATGCGTCGCTCGAGAAGTCACTTCGGGACCTGTACGACGAGTGGAGCAAGGAGAGTGAGAAGAGCGAGTGAGCGCATTCGTGGTCGGTCTTACGGGACAGATCGGGGCGGGAAAGTCGATGGTCGCCGGGATGCTGCGCGAGTTGGGCGCGAAGGTGCTCGACGCGGACGCGCTGGTGCGCGACGAGCAAGTGCGCGGGACGGTCGGCTACAGCGCCATCGTGCAGACCTTCGGCACGAAGGTGCTCGGAGAGGACAAGGAGATCGACCGGGCGAAGCTCGCGGAAGAAGTCTTCGGCGATCCGGCGAAGCTCCATCGCCTCGAGCGCATCCTGCATCCCCGAGTGATCGCGCGGGTCCTCGAGGCCCGGTCGATGCTGCCCGACGGAGCCGTGCTCGTCGTCGAGGCGATCAAGCTCCTCGACGGCGACCTTCGGAAGGCGTGCAACCAGATCTGGATCGTGGTGGCGCCGCGAAAGGTTCTCATCGATCGCCTGGCCAAGCGGGGCATGCGACCAGGCGAAGTCGAGCTGCGGCTAGCGAATCAACTGAGCGAGGATCAATTCCGCGCCGCGGCCGACGTCGTCATCGAGAACGACGGCGACCGCGACCGAACTCGCGAGCGCGTCCGCGACGCGTGGGACCGGCTTGCGGCAGCTAGCCGCTGATCTTCGTCGGGATGTGGAACTTGAACTCTTGTGTGACCGTGTCGAAGCTCTGGCCGGCCGTACCCGTAGCGCGGTCGTCCTTTGGCGCGCGCAAGATCAGCTGCATCTGTCCACCGGCCGCCATGAGGTAGCCGATTCTCTCGGACATCGTGGCGTCCGTCCGGATCACGTAGACGCTCAGGTTGCGCGCGAGGATCGGCACGCGCTCGATAACCAGGCGAGCGCTGACGTCGGCGGTGTTCTTGGTGGGGCTGGGGTTGACGATGTACTTCCCGGGGTCGAAGTTCAGGGTGTAGAGAAGATCCACCGTGTCGCCCGCCTGGATGTTGCCACCCGCGGCGAGTGCGTCGGCCACGCTGATCGACATCGCTCGGTATTGCGGCGTGTTCGGCTGTATCGCTCCGTTCGCGCCGAGCGCCTCAATCGGGATCACCACGAACGCGGCGCCGTTCGCGCCGGCTAGCTTGCTCAAGAGGATCGGCTCTCCGACCGAGATCGTGGTGATCGTGATCTTGCCGACCACCTGAGCAGGATCGGAAACCGCCGCGGGCGGGACGGCCTCGGAGTTGATCCGCACGAGCTTGAGGTCGGCCGAGGTGATCTGCGTCTTCGGTGGGATCTCCCGCGCCGCGACGATGACGGCCGTCGTCGGGATGGGAGCCGGCGCCTCGGCCTTCGTTGTCTGGGCATAGAAGAACGTGAACATGCCGGCGATAGCGGCGAGCAAAACTCCAGCGATGAGCACGAGCCGGGCACGCCGGCGCGAACGATCTTCCACTCTTTCCTTCCTCTGCGCGCAGTAGTCGGCCGCGAACTGTAGCAAGCCGTGACAACTGAACGGGAGTCATACCCGTGTTGATGCGCGACAATGGGACTAGGCGGTGACCCGCCATTGGTACCAGAACACCTGTTCTAGAATGTGAGCTCGCATGCCTTCTGGGGAGACGCTGCAGATCCCGCTCGATCGACCGACGGCGAAGGCGCCGTTTCGGCTCGCGTTGCCCTGGGATCTCGCAGGTGACCAACCGCACGCCTCCGCCGGCCTGCTCGACGCGCTGACCGCAGGCGAACGCCATGTAACGCTCCGCGGCGTCACCGGCTCCGGCAAGACCGTGACGATGGCGAAGGTCATCGCCGAAGCCGGACGGCCGGCGCTCGTCCTCGCGCACAACAAGACCCTTGCCGCGCAGCTCTACGGGGAGTTCAAGGAGTTCTTCCCCGAAAACGCGGTCCAGTACTTCGTCTCCTATTACGACTACTACCAGCCCGAGGCGTACATCCCGCGGAGCGATGTCTACATCGAGAAGGACAGCTCCCGGAACGAAGAGATCGACAAGATGCGACATGCCGCGACGAGGTCGCTCTTCGAGCGCCGCGATGTCGTCATCGTCGCATCGGTCTCGTGCATCTACGGTCTCGGCGCGCCGGTCGACTACGGCGCGGTGACCGTTCGCCTGAACAAGGGCGAGCGGGTGCGGCGAGACACGGTCCTCCGGCATCTCGTCGATGTCCAGTACGAGCGCACCAACAGCGATCTGACGCGCGGCAAGTTCCGGGTCCGCGGCGACACCCTCGAGGTGCAGCCCGCATACGAGGACCTCGCGGTCCGGGTCGAGTTCTTCGGCGACGACGTCGAGAGGATCACCGAGCTCGATCCGCTCACGGGCGAGGTCCTCGCCGACCGTGATCGGATCGACATCTATCCCGCGCGCCACTTCGTGACACCGCGCGAGAAGTTGATGGAGGCGCTCAAGGACATCGAGGCGGAGCTGGTGGACCGCGTCGCCGAGCTCGAGAACGCCGGGCGGCTGCTCGAGGCGCAGCGGCTACGCCAACGGACGAATTTCGATCTCGAGATGCTCCGCGAGACCGGTACGTGCCACGGCGTCGAGAACTACTCGCGGCATCTTGCCCGGCGGCCTGCGGGGAGCCGGCCGTGGACCCTACTCGACTACTTCCCGCCGGACTTCCTCGCGTTCATCGACGAGTCGCACATCTCGCTGCCCCAGGTGCGTGGCATGTACGGTGGCGACCGCTCACGGAAGGAGATCCTCGTCGAGTACGGCTTCCGGCTGCCGAGCGCGCTCGATAACCGCCCTCTGACGTTCGAGGAGTTCGAGCAGCGCCTTGATCAGGCGATCTATGTCTCGGCGACGCCGGGCCCTTACGAGATCGAGCACTCACCGAAGATCGTCGAACAGATCATCCGGCCGACCGGGCTGATCGACCCGGAGGTCGAGGTCCGCAAGACCGAGGGACAGATCGACGACCTGCTCGCCGAGATCAATATCCGCGTCGAGCGCGGGCAGCGGGCGATCGTCACCACGCTCACCAAGAAGATGGCGGAGGACCTCGCGGACTACCTCAGAGAGATGGGCGTCAAGGTCCACTACCTCCACTCGGAGATCGAAACGCTCGAGCGCGTCGAGATCCTGCGCGATCTACGGCTCGGCGTGTACGACGTCGTCGTCGGTGTGAACCTGCTGCGCGAGGGCATCGACCTTCCGGAGGTCACGCTGGTCGCGATCCTCGACGCGGACAAGGAGGGGTACCTCCGGTCGGAGGGCTCACTCATCCAGGTCATCGGGCGCGCCGCGCGCCACGTCGAGGGCCGCGTGATCATGTACGCGGACCGCGTCACGGCGTCGATGCGCGCGGCGATCGACGAGACCGAGCGCCGCCGCGAGCTGCAGTTCGCCTACAACCTCGAGCACGGGATCGAGCCGCAGACGATCGTGAAGGCCATCCGTGACATCGGCCTGAGGCTGCGCGACGTCGCCGGCGTCGAGGGTATCAACGAGAAGGCGCGCCGGCCGATCGCGGCCGGATCCCTGCCCAAGGACGAGCTCGTTCGCGTCATCAAGGATCTGGAGTCGCAGATGAAGCAAGCCGCGAAGGAGCTCGAGTTCGAGCGGGCCGCGGCCCTTCGCGACGAGGTCGTCGAGCTGCGCGGAATCCTCGTGCTCGAGCAGGGGCCCGAGAGCCTCGACGCGGCCGCTGAGCCGGTGCGCACCACGACCCGCGTGGTGCGCGCGGGCCAGCGCCGCCGCCGGCGCGGGCCCTAGGCTAGGCCATGCTGTTGGGCGTGCTGACCGCCCTCGCCGTGCTGGGCGGGATCGTCCTCCTCGTCGTGCTGTTCCTGCAGCGCGGTCGCGAGGGCATCGATCTCTCACTTGGCGGCTTGATGCGGGTCTACCTCTATCTGGCGTCGCTGGCGGGAGTCGTGGTCTTCGCCGTCGGGCTCGCGGGCGTCGTCGCGTACGTTCTGTCCGCGGCGTTCGGGCTGGAGGTCATCTACGGCGGTCCGCGCCCGCAGATCGAGCCCGCCTTCCCCGTTCAGGTCTGCCCGCCCGGCCAAACGTGCCCGCCGTTCCCTGGGCCGCCGGGCACGTTCGCGCCCGTGCCCGACGATCGGCTACGTCAGCAGGGCGAGGACCTCGTCCGGGGCGTGACCTTCCTCGTCTTCGGCGGCATCTTCTGGGGCGCGCACTGGTGGGCGCGGCGTGCGCTCTCGCCGGCACCGGAGCGCGAGAGCCTGCTCTTTCGCTCCTATTTGATCCTCGGGACCGCGATCTTTGGTATCGCGACGATTGCCTTGCTTCCGACGGGCATCTACCAGGCGCTCTCGTTCGCCGTGGTGAATGTGCCGGGGACGTTTCGCCAGGGTGCGGGTGAAGCGCTCGGCGGCGGTCTCGCCGCGCTCCCGATCTGGCTCATTTACCTGTGGCTCGTTCAGCGCGTCCTTCGCGCTCCGGTAACGCGTCCCACGACGGTCGCCTGATGCCGCTCGACCATATCCACGTCAAAGGCGCGAGGGAGCACAACCTCAAGAACATCGATGTCCGCATCCCACGCGACAAGATGGTCGTGATCACCGGTCTCTCGGGATCGGGAAAGTCCTCGCTCGCGTTCGACACGATCTACGCGGAGGGCCAGCGTCGGTACGTCGAGTCGCTGTCGGCATATGCGCGCCAGTTCCTCGGCCAGATGGAGAAGCCCGACGTCGATTTCATCGAGGGTCTCTCTCCGGCGGTGTCGATCGACCAGAAGGGATCGACCCGTAACCCACGGTCGACCGTCGGGACCGTCACAGAGATCTACGACCACATGCGGCTGCTCTTCGCCCGCGTCGGCGTCCCGCACTGCCCGACGCACGGGATCCCGATCGTCGCGCAGACGGTGCAGGAGATCGTCGACCAGATCGGCGCGTTGCCCGAAGGCTCGCGCATCCTCGTGCTCGCCCCGCTCGTCCGCGACCGCAAGGGCGAGCACCAGCAGCTCTTCGCGACCGCGCGGCGCGGCGGGTTCGCGCGCGTGCGGGTCGACGGTATCGTTCGCGATCTCTCGGACGACATCACGCTCGACAAGATGAAAAAGCACAGCGTCGAGGTCGTCGTGGACCGCCTTGTTGTGCGGCGCGGCGCCGAGGCGGAGTCGGAGCGGTCTCGACTGACGGACTCCGTCGAGACCGCCCTTCGGCTTGGTGAGGGGCTGGCACTTGTCGCGAGCGCCGAAGGGAAAGGCGAGGAGCGGCTCTTCTCGGAGCGGCTGGCGTGCCCGGAGGGCGACTTCTCGATCGGCGACATCGAGCCGCGCACGTTCTCGTTCAACTCGCCGCACGGCGCCTGCCCTGCGTGCACCGGTCTTGGGACCAAGCTCGAGCCCGATCCCGATCTCGTTCTCGGTAACCCGGACATCTCACTGAGTCAGGGCGCGGTGCTGCCGTGGCAGAAGTCGAGCGGAACCGCGCAGTACCGCATGGCGATCCTCGAGGGGCTCTCGCGCAAGTTCAAGTTCTCGCTCGACACGCCGGTCAAGGCGCTGTCGAAGAAGGCGATCGACGCGATCCTCAACGGGACCGAGGACGCGCTCAAGCTGACGTACGAGAACCGGAGTGGCCAGAAGCGCTCGTACGAGTACGAATGGGAAGGCGTTCTCCCATGGCTCGACCGTCAGTATCGGGAGACGACCTCCGACTACATCCGCGCCGACATCGAGCGGTACATGAGCGAGCGGCCATGCCCGACCTGCAAGGGCAAGCGCCTCAAGCCCGAAGCGCTCGCCGTGACGATCGGCGACCGGAGCATCGCAGAGGTGACCGCGCTCACCGTGAACGAGGTGCTCGACTGGGTGACCTCGCTCGAGCGAGAGCGCGGCGGGCTCGGCGTGCGCGAGCGCAGGATCGCCCGTCAGGTCCTCAAGGAGATCCGTACGCGTCTCGGCTTTCTCGTCGACGTGGGGCTCGACTACCTGACAGTCGACCGATCGGCGACGACACTTTCCGGTGGAGAAGCGCAGCGGATCCGGCTCGCTACACAGATCGGTTCAGGCCTGATGGGGGTGCTCTACATCCTCGACGAACCCTCGATCGGCCTGCACCAGCGGGACAACGCCCGGCTCATCCGCACCCTGCTCGGGATGCGCGATCTGGGGAACACCATCCTTGTCGTCGAGCACGACGAGGAGACCATCCGCACCGCCGACTGGATCGTCGACATCGGTCCTGGAGCAGGGGAGCATGGCGGCGAGGTCGTCGCCGAGGGCACGATCGACGACATTCTTCGGGAGCCGCGATCGATCACCGGCGCTTATCTCTCGGGGCGGCGGCGCATCCCGGTACCGACGCGCCGGCGCAAGCCCAAGCCCGAAGCGATCATCGTGCGGGGGGCGCGCGAGCACAACCTCAAGGACATCGACGTCCGGATCCCGCTCGGTCTCTTCATCGCGATCACGGGCGTGTCGGGCTCGGGGAAGAGCACGCTCGTCAACGAGATCCTCTACCGGCGGCTCGCGCAGATCATCTCGCGAGCGAAAGAGCGTCCAGGCGATCACGACCGCATCGATGGAGTCGAGAACATCGACAAAGTCATCGACATCGATCAGTCGCCAATCGGCCGGACGCCGCGATCGAATCCCGCCACCTACACCGGCCTCTTCACGCCGATCCGCGAGCTGTTCGCGGCTGTCCCCGAGGCGCGCCTGCGCGGCTACACCGCGGGCCGCTTCTCCTTCAACGTGAAGGGTGGACGCTGCGAGGCGTGCGCCGGCGACGGGATCATCAAGATCGAGATGCAGTTCCTTCCAGATGTCTACGTACCGTGTGAGGTCTGCGGCGGCAAGCGATACAACCGCGAGGCGCTCGAGATCCACTACAAAGGCAAGAGCATCGCCGACGTCCTGGAGATGACCGTCGAGGAGGCGTTCGCGTTCTTTACCAACGTCCCGGCCTGCGAGCAGAAGCTGCGCACGCTGAACGACGTCGGACTCGGCTATATCCACCTGGGACAGCCCGCGACGACGCTCTCAGGTGGCGAGGCGCAGCGCATCAAGCTCGCGACTGAGCTTTCCCGCCGCGCGACGGGGAAGACCCTCTACATCCTCGACGAGCCGACGACCGGTCTGCACTTCGCGGACGTGGAGCGGCTCCTCGACGTGCTCCATCGTCTCGTGGATGCGGGAAACACGGTCGTCGTGATCGAGCACAACCTTGACGTCGTGAAGACGGCCGATCACGTGATCGATCTCGGTCCTGAAGGCGGCAAGGCCGGCGGCGAGGTCATCGCCGAGGGCACGCCCGAAGCGGTCGCTCGTGTGCGCCGCTCCTTTACGGGCCGGTACCTTCGGGACCTTCTCGCGACCGGGGAGGTGCGCGGCATCGCCTGAAGCGGGCGGCGTCTAGCATCCTTGGCGCGTGACCGACCTGCCCTTCAGCCCGATCGACATCGTTGTGTTGGCGCTCGTCGGATTCGCGGCCTGGAGCGGATACCGCGCCGGCTTCGTCGCGACGAGCTACAGCCTCGCCTCGTGGATCCTCGCGGCCGCGGCGGCGATCGCCTTCGAAGGTCCTGTAGCGAAGGCGCTGGACGTCTTCGTCCGGCTGCCCAAGCAGCTCGAAACGACGATCGCTTTCGTCGGGATCATCGCGGTCGTTGAGATGCTTTTTGCCGCGACGGGGTACGCGGCTGTCCGTCCGATCGTCGCCGCGCTCCGTAAGAGCTCGCTCAACCTCATCGACCGCACCCTCGGCATCATCCCTTCGGTCGGGCGCACGTTCTTCATCGTCGCGGTTCTCGTCCTTGCGATCGAGGCGCTCCCGGTCTCGAGCGAGATCAAGGCCGCGGTCGAGGACAGCCGAACCGCGCGCATCGTCAATGACCAGGTCCAGACCTATCAGCCCCAGATCGCCGCGTTCACCAGCCAGCTCGGAGGCGGACCGCTTCTCATCACGAAGCTCGGCGAGGAGGACACCGAAAAGCTCGACCTCCCCGACGGGCTCTCGCTCTCGACCGATGCCGTCGCGGAGGGCGAGCTTTTCGGTCTGGTCAATCAGGAACGCGCGCAGCGCGGGCTCGCCGCGCTCGTGTGGGACGACGGTCTCGTGCCGGTCGCGCGCGCTCACTCGGAAGAGATGTTCAAGCTCAAGTACTTCGGACATCAGTCACCGGTCTCCGGATCGCCGTTCGATCGCTTGAAGGCGGCCGGCATCACCTACACCAGAGCCGGCGAGAACCTCGCGTACGCGCAGTCCGTCGCGGTCGCTCACCGTGCGCTCATGGATTCACCGGGACATCGCGAGAACATCCTCCGACCCGAATTCACTCGGATCGGGATCGGAGTCATCAACGCGGGGGCGTACGGTCGCATGGTCACGCAACTGTTCATCACGCCTTGAGGCGGCGGGCCGGACGCGGGTGACACGGGGGAGCGGGTTGCGCGCGAGCCGTCATGCCGGCCGCGTCGCCGACGAACGGTTCCCACTGCGGCGAAGCGGACCGGTAGGCGAGCGCGCGGCCCCGACCCCGGGGCAGGACCCGCGTCCGGCCGTACGGCAGTGAGTCACCTACTCTCTGGCGTGATTTGGCGGAACAGAGAGCCGATGCCCTCGAAGTAGAACTGGGCGCCGGCGTGGATGCGCCGGCGCCGCGACGGATCCAATTCGATGCGCTCGGCGTTCCGGTCTTTCGGTGGTATTGGATAACGAGCTGGATCAGCTCCACGGGCGACGGGATGGAGAACGTGATCCGCAACGTGCTCGTCTACCAGCTGGCGGGAACAGCCGCGCCGTTCTGGCTGGGGATGATGGTGTTCGCCCACTGGGTCCCGTTCACGTTCTTCTCGCTCTACGGCGGCGTGCTCGCCGACCGCTACGACAACCGGAAGGTACAGATCGTCGCTCAGCTCCTCCTCATGGCCGCCGCGACGACCGTCGCGTGGGCGACACTCGCCGGCTTCGTCAGCACCGGGTGGCTGTTCGGCCTCCTGTTGCTGCACGGCTTCGCGGGCGCGATAGGCGGTCCGGCGCAGCAGACCCTCGTCCACGCGATGGTCGGCCGCTCGAACCTGCTCTCGGCGGTCAGCCTCAACTCCACCGCGCGGCAGTTCTCGCAAGTCGTCGGACCCGCCGTCGCCGGTCTGATCGTCGTGCTCTTCGGGCCGGGCTGGGGATTCCTCGTCAACGCGGCGACCTTCGTCCCGCTGCTCGTCTTCCTCGCGGTCGTACGCGTACCGCCTCTCGCCGCTCAGGAGTCCATTCCGATCCGTAGCTCGCTTCGCGACGGCCTGCGCTTCGTGCGGGCGCGTTCGTTCATCAGCTCGCTCATCGTCGTCGAGATGCTCGGTGTGATCTTCCTCGGCCACACCTTCAACTCGTTCGTGGTTCTGTTCGCTCACGATGTGCTCCACGTCGGCGATCTTGGGTATGCGTTTCTCTTGGTCGGCAGCGGCATCGGCGCCGTCGGTGCCGCGATGTATCTCGCCTACGCGCGCGACCGCACGCACAGCGGTCGCTTCGTCGTTGGCGCGGCGGCGGTGGAGATGGCCGCCGTGCTCGTCTTCGCCTTCTCGACGAACTACACGCTCTCGTTCCTGCTTTTGCTCGTCGTCGGCGCATCGGCGGTGCTCACGCAGTCGCTGACGAATACGAAGATCCAGCTGTCGGCGCCGGACGCGCTCCGCGGCCGAGTCATGGGCGCGTATACGTTCGGCACGCAGGGCATGCGCGTCCTCAATGGTCCGATCCTCGGCGGTGCGGCGATCCTCTTTGGCGCGCCTGCGGCGGTCGCGGGCGCGGCTGCCGTCGTGCTGGCTGGCCTCGGCCTGATCCTCGCACGCGTGCCGCAGCTCAAGCAGGATCGCTAGCGCCGGTCCGCGTGACGCAGTTCGTGAAATCGCACGGGCTCGGGAACGACTACCTCGTCCTGGACCCGAGGGCGCTTCCTTTCGATCTGACCCCCGAGGCCGTGCGGGTGATCTGCGATCGCCATTTCGGCGTTGGCTCCGACGGCATCCTCGCGACCGACGACGCCGACGGTGCCGACTTCGGTCTACGGATCTTCAACCCGGATGGGACGTCGGCGGAGAAGAGCGGCAACGGCATTCGCATCTTCGCCAAATACCTCCGCGAGCATGGCATCACCGATCGCGAACGGTTCCGGATCCGCACCGCGGGCGGGATCGTGACGGTCCGGCTCGAGATGGACGGCGATCGGGTGGCAAGGGTGACCGCCGGCATGGGCCGCGCCACCTTCGCCGACGTCGACGAGCTCGAGATCGGAGGCGGACGTGTAGGGGTCACGGTCGTCTCGCTCGGCAATCCGCACTGTGTCGTTCTCGTCGACGACGTCGCGGCGGTCGATGTCCCACGGCTCGGTCCACTCGTCGAGCGCCACCCTGCGTTCCCGAATCGGACCAACGTCCAGTTCGCGCAGGTGCGCTCGAGGCGCGACCTCGCGATCCGGATCTGGGAGCGCGGCGCGGGATACACGCTCGCGTCGGGCACAAGCAGCTGCGCGGCGGCGGCCGCGGCGCACCGGGCCGGGCTGATCGATCGCGAGGTCGTCGTCACGATGCCCGGCGGCGAGCTCGAGGTGCGCATCGCCGACGACGGCGAGATCTGGCTACGCGGCCCGGCGGAGGAGGTGGCGAGCGGGGACTTCAGCCCCGAGCTCCTTCGTCGCCTCGCGCACAAAGAAGGCCCATGACGCTCACCGAAGGGATCTTCCCCGACACGGCGAACGTCAGCCCCACCGGACATCTCGCCGTCGGTGGTAGCGACCTGGTCGAGCTGGCGGGACGCTATGGCACGCCGCTCTACGTCTACGACGAGGCCACCATCCGCGCTCGCGCCCGCGCGTTCCGCACCGCGCTCGCCGGTTACCCGGCCCGGACCACGGTCTGTTACGCGGCGAAGGCGTACTGCGCGCCCTGGATCCTGCGGCTCGCGGCGGAGGAAGGGCTCGGCCTCGACGTGGTCTCGAGTGGCGAGCTTCACACCGCGGCGCTCGCCGGCTTCGCGTCGGAACGAATTTCGTTCCACGGGAACAACAAGACCGAAGACGAGCTCGAGATGGCGCTGCGGCTGCGGGTGGGCCGCGTGGTCATCGACAACCTCGAGGAGATCGGCCGGCTCGCTGATCGCGCGACCGCTGCGGGGGTGCGCCAGGCCGTCCTGCTCCGCGTGAGCCCGGGCGTCACCGCGCACACTCACACCCACCTTCAGACCGGCGCGGTGGACACGAAGTTCGGATTCGGCCCGGACGTCGTTGGCGCCGCTGCGCGAGCGGTGCTCTCCCGTCCTGCGCTCGACCTCCGGGGCCTTCACGCCCATATCGGATCTCAGATCGGCGAGCTCGAGCCATACGCCGCGTCCATCGAGCGCGTCTTTGCCGTCGCGCAGGAGATCGCGCGGCTCGGCGCTGACATCCGTGAGATCAGTCCCGGCGGCGGATATGCGGTCCGCTACCGCCCGGGCGATCCGGTGGTCGATGGACCGGGAATCGCACGCGAGGTGGCGCGGATGGTCGCCGAGTCGTCGCGCCTGCATGGCTTCGCCCGGCCCCCCGACCTCGCGATCGAGCCAGGCCGCGCGCTCGTGGCGACCTCGGGTATCGCCCTGTATCGCGTCGGCTCAGTAAAGGAGCTCCCGCGCGTCCGCACATACGTCGCCGTCGACGGCGGCATGGCGGACAACATCCGACCGACCGCTTACGGTGCGGAATACACCGCCGTGCTCGCCAATCGCATGCAGGACCCCGCCGAGGCCACGTTCGCGATCGCGGGGCGCTACTGCGAATCGGGTGATGTGCTCATTCGCGAGGTTCGCATGCCGCGTCCGGTCGCGGGAGATCTCGTAGCGGTCCCCGTCTCGGGCGCGTACCACCTTGCGATGGCGAGCAACTACAACATGGTGCCGCGGCCCGCCGTCGTAGTAGTCGAACAAGGTGGCGCGCGTCTGGTCCGCCGCCGCGAAACGAACGACGACCTTCTCACGTCCGACGTGGTCTAGGATTGAAGCGACGCGAGGAGGTTGATCATGCTCGAGACCGGCACCATCGAGATGACACCGGAGGCCGCCACCAAGGTCCGTGAGCTGCAAGGCGGCGATCCCAAGCGCGCGCTCCTCCGCCTCTACGTGATGGGAAAGACGTGCTGCTCATATCAGTACGGCCTCGCGTTCGACGCGACGCCGGAGGATGCCGACACCGTGAAAGACGTCGGCGGTATACGCGTGGCGGTCGACCAGGTGAGTGCGCCGTACTGCGACGGCGCGAAGATCGAGTGGGTCGACGGACCCGAAGGCACGGGCTTCCTCGTGCGCAATCCGGCGATGGGTGGCGGCTGCAGCTGTAACGGGTAGCGCCCCGGCCGCTTCCACGCTCGGCCGGCCCGCGGCCGAACTGTCAAGATCTGTTGTGGCCTCGAAAGCATGGGGGGCCTTAAGACCGAGTAACGGTAATGACCGGTCCGTAACGTGGCTGCTGACGTTCCTTAACGATCTCCCAAAGCTCTTCTCAACCCGGCGCCCCTACGGTGGCCGACCGGATGGGGGACCAGGGGGCTTCACGGCTGGCGCCGCGTTGGTCAACGCGTCTTCTCCTGCTGCTCCTCTTTAACTTCATATCCGCGGCCCCGTCCATGGCCTTCGCCGCCCCGCAGAGCCCCGTTACCCCGACCGATAGCGCGATCCCCACAGCGACTTCCGGCAGCGCGTCGACCGAAGAGACGGTCCCGATCCTCGTGAGATTCAAGCCGGGAGTCTTGAGGTCGGAGGTCGATGCCGCGATCAAGGCCACCGGCGGCGCATCGATGCGGGAACACGCCCAGCTCGGCCTGCGTGTGGTCGAGGTGCCCGCCGCCGCGCAAGAAGCGGTTCTCACCGCGTATGCACGACACCCCTTGGTCCGGTCCGCCGAGCCCGCCCACCGTGTGACCGCGGCGGGATCCCCCAACGATCCGCTGTACGCCCAGCAATGGGCCCTGCCGAAGATCTCGTGGGACAAGGCCTACGGGGTCATTCCGATCCTTGGCTCGGCGAAGATCGCCGTTCTCGACACGGGAATCGATGCCACGCAGCCCGATCTGATCGGCCGCCTTTCGCTGGGCACGAGCTTCGTCGGCGGGGTCGCCACCACCGACCTGAACGGTCACGGCACCGAGGTGGCTGGGATCGCGGCGGCGAACGTGAACAACCTTGTCGGGATGGCGGGCGTCGCCTTCAGCGGCGCCAGTGTCGTACCGGTGCAGGTGCTTCATACCGACGGCACCGGCTGGGACAGCGATGTCGTCTCCGGAGTTTTGTGGGCCGCCGACAACGGTGCGCAGGTCATCCTCATGAGCTTCAGCAGCACCGCGTTCTCCTCGGCGCTGCAGGACGCGGTCAACTACGCGTGGAGCAAGGGCGCGATCGTCATCGCCGCCGCGGGTAACCAGGGCTCCACCGCCGCTTCTTATCCGGCGGGGATGGCCAACGTGATCGGGGTTGCCGCCACCGACGCGAATGACGCGGTCACCGCGATCAGCAACACCGGCAGCGCCGCCGTCGCCGCCCCGGGCGTCGACATCTACGCGACCGCGCCGGCCGCCAGTTACGTGAAGATCAGCGGGACATCCCCGGCCGCGGCCGAGACGGCCGGCCTCGCAGCGCTTCTGATCGCGAGCGGGAAGAGCAACAGCGCCGCGTCGGCGCAGATTCGCGGGGCGACCGATCCGATCGCGGGGCGATCCTTCGGACGCATTAACGTCGCGAAGGCGCTCGGTGCGCCGGTGACGCCGCCGCCGACACCCGCCCCGACCGCGACGCCCCCACCGGGTCCGACGCCGACGTACACGATCGGCGCCGTCAACTTCATGCGGCTGCGTCAGGTCAACGCCACCGGGCAGGAGAACTACATCTACACGTCGGGCGACGTGATCTATCCCGATGCCAACGTGACCCCGGCGGGAACGCACTACAAGGTCGTGGTCACTGACGCCGCTGGCACGCCCCACGGGTCGTTCTCGTGCGGCACCGCCCCTTTCACCGGAGCCAGCAACACGTACACGGTCCAGAGCACGGACCCGGTCTCGAACGCGAGCGACTGGACGTTCACCATCAACCAGTACTCCGCGACCGACACCACCTGCACCGGCACGATCACCAACACGGATCATTTGGCCTTCGACGTTGCGAAGGCGACCGCATACACCGACTCGAGCCTCTCGACGACGGCGACCCAGTACTCCAGCGGAGACACCGCCTACGTCGTGATCCAGGGCGTGCAGCAGAGCCAGACCGACTACAGCACGATCTGGATCCCAACCGGATTCACCGATCTGACCGCGACGTGCCACAACACGACTGGAAGCGACCAGCCCGATACGAGCTCGGTCGGACGGCTGCCCAGTCCTGCCGGCTCGTTCCTTCAGTACCCACCGGGCGCGAGCGGCGATCCGTGGAACCTGCTCGCGAATTACGACTCGACCGGTCAAGCGTGTCCGCTAACGACCCCGGGTCAGTGGCAGATCAAGGTGCAGAAAAACTCCACGCACTTCGTCACGCTCAACGCCTTCACGGTCGTGGCCGCGGCCCGTGGGACCCTCGTGGTCACCAAGAACACGGTCGGCGGCAACGGAGTCTTCACGTTCACTACCAGCGACGGCCCGGGCGGGCCGCCTGCGACGTTCAGCATCACGACGACAGGCCCGCTTACGGCAGGCGTCGGGTCGGCGACGTTCGCGGTCAACGCCGGGACGTACACGATCACCGAGCAAGTGCCGGCGGACTTCGTGCTTAGCGGCGCCGGTTGTCCCGCGCCGATAGGGATGAGTCCGACTGTCACGGTCGCGGTCGCCTCGGGCGGAACATCGAGCTGCAGCTACAGCGACACCAAGCGCGCGACGCTCACGGTCACGAAGAACACTCAGGGCGGCAACGGCACCTTCACGTTCAACACGAATGGCGGCACCGGGAGCGGGCTGCCCGCGACGTTCACCATCAGCACGACCGGGAACGTCACGACAGGCGCGGGCGCCACGACGTTCACGGTGGCCCCGGGCACGTACGCGATCACGGAGATCGTCCCGTCGAGCTTCGTGCTGCTGAGCGCGAGCTGCTCGCCCGGTACGAGCGGCACCAGCGCCACGGTCACCGTCGCCATTCCAATGGGAACCACGAGCGGCTCCTGCGCCTTCAGCGATGCGGCCAGTGGTTCGGTCGTCGTGACAAAGAGCGCGCAGGGCGGCGATGGCAGCTTCACGTTCACACTGACCGGTGGGCCACAGAGCGTAACGATGTCCGCGACGATCAACACGATTCTGGGGACCGGCACGACGACGTTCAGCGCCCTGGCCGTCGGCTCGTACGACGTGTCCGAGACCGTTCCCAGCAGCTTTTACGCGGTTGGCCCGACGACCTGCCCCGCTGTTGTGAGCGGCGGCTCGCCGCCGCCCACCTGTTCATTCACGGACAAGAAGCGAGGTCAGATCCTGATCACCAAGAACACGTACGGCGGGGATGGATCGTTCACCTTCACGCTCACCGGCGGGCCTGAGAACGTCTCCCAGACCGCAACGATCACCACGACCGCCTTCGTCGGGACCACGAGCTTCACCGGCCTTGCGCCTGGTTTGTATTCAGTCTCCGAATCGGTACCCGGAAGCTTCTACCCGGCAGGCGCAACACAGTGCAGTGCCACGGTCGAGTCCGGGGGCACGACCATGTGCACGTTCACCAACGACCTGCGTGGCTCGGTGGTGGTGACCAAGAACACCGTCGGTGGGAACGGCAGCTTCACGTTCACCCTCACCGGCGGACCCGAGACGGTGAGCGCCACGGTGACGCTCTCGACGAGCGGCCCCACCACGGCCGGGACAGGCACCGCCACGTTCTCCGGGCTCGCTCCAGGCAGCTACGCCGTGACCGAAGGCGCGAACGCTGACTTCGTGCCTGTCGCCAACGTGACCACATGCTCGGCGATGGTTGTGGCGGGCCAGGCGTTTGTCTGTCCCTTCGCGAACAACGCCCGCGGCTCGATCGTGGTCACCAAGAACACCGTGGGCGGCACCGGCAGCTTCACCTTCACCCTCACCGGCGGCCCTGAGTCGGTGAGCGCCACCGCGACGATCTCGACGAGCGGCACGACCATGTCCGCGAGCGGCACGGCTACCTTTGGCGGTCTCACCCCTGGCGCCACGTACACGGTCAGCGAGGGCGCCAACGCCAGCTTCACACCGAGCGGGTTTACGACATGTGTCGCCGTCATACCAGCAGGTGGCTCGTTCCCCTGCAGCTTCACCAACAACGCCAACGGCTCGGTCGTGGTGACCAAGAACACCACCGGCGGTCAGGGCGTCTTCACCTTCACGCTTTCCGGCGGGCCAAACTCGGCCAGCGCGGCCGCGACGATCACGACCGTCGGTGGAACCGGCACCGCCACCTTCAGCAACCTTCCGCCTAGCCCGACCGCCAGCTACACCGTGAGCGAGGCCGCCAACGCCAGCTTCAGCGCGATGGGGCCGACCAGCTGCGCGGTCACCGTGAGCGCGGGCGCGCCCAGCGGCTGCAGCTTTAGCAACGTGGCCTTGGGCTCGGTGGTGGTGACCAAGAACACCGTGGGTGGCAACGGCAGCTTCACCTTCGTGCTGAGCAACTCGGTCACCATGAGCGCGACGGTCACCACGACCAACAACACCGGCAGCACCACCTTCAGCGCGCTCGCCCCGGGCACCTTCACCCTGAGCGAGATCGTCGACTCGGGCTTCGTGTTCGCGAGCGCGACCTGCAGCGCCGGGGTTCTTCCGCCGCCGCCGCCGCCTCTGGGGCCGAGCGGCTCGGGTCCGATCACCTTGACGGTGAGCGCGGGGATGCAGACTGACTGCAGCTTCACCAACAACGCCCGCGGTCAGATCGTGGTGACCAAGAACACCACCGGCGGGAATGGCAGCTTCACCTTCACCCTCACCGGCGGACCCGAGACGGTGAGCGCCACCGGCTCGATCTCGACCAGCAACGGCACCGGGACCTTCACCTTCAGCAACCTCGCGCCCAGCCCGACCGCCAGCTACACCGTGAGCGAGGCCGCCAACGCCAGCTTCAGCGCCGTCGGCCCGACCAGCTGCGTCACCACGGTGAGCCCCGGCGCGTCCAGCGGCTGCAGCTTTAGCAACGTGGCCTTGGGCTCGATCGTCGTGACCAAGAACACCGTGGGCGGGAACGGCAGCTTCACCTTCACCCTCAGGTCGGGCACGATGACCGCGACCGCGACCATCTCCACCGTTGCCGGTAGCGGCACTGTCACCTTCTCTGGTGTCGCCCCCGGCACGTTCACCGTGAGCGAGGGCGTCAACGCGAGCTTCGCTCCGATGGGCTCGACGACCTGCAGCGTGAACGTGCCTCCGGGTGGAACAGCGACCTGCAGCTTCACGAACGTGAAGAAGAACGAAGGCTTCATGACCGGGGGCGGACAGATCAAGACGGATGACAAGAGCGAGGCGAACTTCGGCGGCAACGCTCGCGGTACCGCCGGCGTTCCGAGCACGGCCAAGGGCCATTTCAACTACCTGGACCATGATCGCCTGCACCTCGATGGAAAGGTGACCGCGATCCTCGCCGTCGATCCCAGCCAGCAGGAGATGTGGTTCTGCTTCACCGACGACAAGAGCGGAAACCAGTACACGGTGCGGTGGCGCGACGTCGACGAACCGAACCAGGGCAAGGACAAGCTTGGGCTCTGGAGCGGCTGCGAGCTGACACCCACACCGCCGATCCAGGCGACGAACAACCCCGTCGACAAGGGGAACGTGCAATGGCATCCGCCGCACTAAGGATGGAGGTGAGATCGCGATGAAGGTCAGACGGCTCGGCGCGGTCGCGGCACTCACGCTGTTGATCGCGATCGTCCCGCCCCAACCGAGCGGCGTGGCGACCGGAACCGACGTTACCGAGACGCAGATCTCTGCGGCGGCGATCGGGTACTTCGATTCGGGCACGTCCTTCAATGGCGTACCAATCCAGAGCGCGACCTTCGGCATCGGCGTCATCGTGTATTCCGACGGCTCCGGTCTCGGAAACTTCGAGATCAAGTTGACCGGGACCACGCCGCTCAATCAGGAGCAGAACATCACCGTGGTCGGGAACGTGAACGCGGGAACGGTGAACGTCGACGGGAGCGTGACGTTCTCCGGCAACGGGACTCTAGACATGGGCGACGGGAGTTTGCCGCTCGCGGTGCCGTTCGCGGTCATCGTTACAGCGAACGGCCTCCAGCTCACCGTCGGCACATCGGCCTTGCCGACTCTGCCAGTCAGCGACGGCAGCATTTTCATCGGGTAGGCGCGCGCGGTGACCCGACTGGAGGTTGCAAAGGCGCCGAACCAACGCGGGCTGGACCGCGCCTTGCTACGACGAGCGACGGTGGTGGCCCTGCCTAGCAGCGGCTCGGGATCCTTCGCCGCTGCGCGTCTTTTGTAGTGCGCGCTGCCGTCGCCGAGCGCCGCAGGCTCAGTCCGAGGACGAACAAGGCGCGGCCGCGCCAGTCAGCTGCAGTCCGGCCAGCGTCCGCGGTACGGATCGATTGGCGGACGTTGGTCGTCGGCGGGGCGGTGGTGGGTGCCTCCGCAATCCTCTACGGAGCGACCGCGGCGCGCGACATCGTCATCGGCGACTCGCCCGAGTTCGCGACGGTCGCGTTCACGCTCGGCGTCGCCCACCCGCCCGGATATCCGCTTTTCACCCTCATCGCCCATCTGTTCACGCTGCTGCCAGTCGAGCCGCTTCCCTTCCGGGTGAACCTCCTTTCGGTCGTCTGCGGCGCCGCAACGGTTGGCGTCTGCTACCTGACGGCGTGGCGGCTGACGACTAATCGGTGGGCGTCCGCTGGGATGGCGATCCTGCTCGCGATAAATCCGCTCTTCTGGAAATGGTCGCTCGCTATCGAGGTGTTCCCGCTGAACAACCTCATCGCCGCAACGATGATCTACGTGCTCGTCCTTTGGCAGGAGCGGCCGACCCAAGTGCGCTTGCTCGTGCTCGCTGCCTTTTTGGGCGGACTTGGGATGAGCAATCACCAGACCATCGTGCTGCTGGTGCCTGCGGTGCTGTACCTCCTGTGGCGCCAGCGAGCCGTGCTGCTCGCGCGGCCGCGAATGCTCGCGTTCTGCGCCGGCGCATGCGCTCTCGGGTTGATCCCGTATCTCTATCTGCCGTGGGCCGCTGCGCAGCGCCCACCATTGAACTGGGGGATGATCTCGTCCCTCGACGATCTCGCTGCGCATTTCCTCCGTCGCGATTACGGGACCGGGCAGTTGATCAGCGCACCGGAATATCAGGGCGGTTCCGCGATCGCACGAGTCGCGGCGCTCCTCAACTCGTTCGGATTAGTCAACGGGACGCTCACGGCCCTCGGCGCGGTCCTCGCCTATCGCCGGCTGCGTTGGTACTTCTGGTTCGCGACCGTCGGTTTCGCGTTTGCTGGTCCGCTGTTCGTCATCTACTCGAACGTCAATCTGTCGGTCGGAGTGACGCTCTTCGTGCTCGAACGGTTTTTCTTGCTGTCTCTGGTCGTGATGGCCCCGCTCATGGCGTTTGGTCTGGTGTTCCTGACCGAGCTCCTGCTCGCGGCACTCCGCGGTCGCCGGAATGCGGCGCGCGCTGTTGTGGCGCTCGGCGCGGCTGCGGCGGTGCTCGGCGGAGTCGCGTTCAACTACCGGATGGTCGACCAGAGCGAGAACCATCTGGCACGTAATTTCGCGAGCGACGTCCTCGCCACCTTGGAACCAGGGTCGATCCTGCTCGCCGGTGGAGACGAGACCGTTCTGCCAATCTCTTACCTGCAGGCGGTGGAGCAGCTGCGGCCGGATGTCACGCTCGTGATGCTCGGCTTGATCCGCACCGACTGGTACATGCGACAGCTCAGGGAGCGTCACCCGGATCTCGTGCTCCCCTTCGCTCGCTTCGACAGTATTTCGGGAACGACAAGAGCGTTGGTCGACGCGAACCGTGGGCGACCGATCGGGGTGATCTGGGCGGCGCCGGACGACAGTCTCAAGACGAGCTACTGGTATTACAGCCGTGGACTCGTCCTTCAGCTGCTGCCGATGTCGCAGGATGTGACCCTCGACGAGATGGCATCGGAGAACGATCGGTTGCTCGGGAGCTACCGCCTGCCGGCGATCGACCAGCTCAAGATGGGCACGTTCGAAAACGCGATCCTCGAGCAGTACGCGATGTCCGCCTACCGCGTCGGCAATGAGTACGAGCACGCGCAGCTCTACGACGGTGCGCGGCAGTGGTACGACCGTGCCTTGTCGATCGATCCGGCGCTGGGTCCGGCTCGCTGGCGGCTCAGCCAGATCCCGCATAGCTGATCAGCCCACGAACCCCCAGCGCGCCCAGAACTGGAACAGCAGCAAGAGCAAGATCGCGCTCACCGAGAGCCACGCGATCGCCATCCAGCGACGGGTCGAGAGCCACATCGCGAGGAAGATGAAGCAGGGGAACAGGACCAGTACGTAGCGTGACGCACTCCCCAGGGGCGAGATGTAACCGACGTGCGTGAACAGCAGCGCGAGCGAGGGCAGCGTGTAGAGCGCGTACGCAGCCGGAAGCCGCCTCGCCGCGACGAGGGCGATGCCACCGAAACCCAGCAGATTGACCAGGTTCAGCGCTTCGATCTCGGCGAGGTTTCCGTTCGCGCCGCCCGCCAGGATGTGGTTCCAGCCCGCTCTCAAGGCTTCCCACGGCGGCACGACCTGGTATCCCCACGCCGCGAGGACCTCGAGTGAGGAGCGTTGTTCGCCCACGATGATCCGTTCGTAGAGCGTGACCGCCGCGGTCCCGGCTATGGGTAAGGCCGCGGCCATGAGCGCAGCGCCTGGCCGCCGCCCGCCACGGCGCATGATCCAGGGGAGCACGTCGTACGTTCGTAGGTACTCGAACGCGATCGCGAGCGCGAGGAAGATCCCTTGCGCGCGCGTGAGCGCCGCCAAGAAGCCGACCGCCCCCGCGGCCCACGGCCGGTCAGTCCTCGCAAGCCAGAACGCCGCGAGCGTCAGCGCGAGGAAGAGGCTTTCGGTGTAGGGCGCCAACAGGAAGAAACCGACCGGAAAGAGCGCGGTCAGCAAGACCGCGAGATACCCCACGGTGCTTACGCCCGTTTCTCTTTGGGCGATCCGGTATAGCAGCCACATGGCCCCTACGAAGCTCACGCTCGTGACCAGAAGCTCCGCCACGACGATCTGGCCGCCGAGAGGCACGGAAACGACCCGCGAGAGGAGGGGATAGAGCGGAAAGAAGGCGGTCGTCCCATTGCCCGCGGCGTAGCCCTCCTCTGCGATGTGCTGATACCAGAGAGCGTCCCAGCGTTGCCACGTCGAGAGGAGTTCGCTCCATGGCTCGCCGCCCGTGATCACGAGGTCCTCCCAGTTCCCATGTACGATCCCGGCCCGCGGAGCGAGATTGATCGCAGCGACCGCCACCACCCCGAGGACGACACGCAGCCCGACGACGAGCACCACGCCGAGGCGCAAGCCGTCTCGTCGCGTCGTGAGTTGCGATTGACTTGCCGGTGAGGACGTCGGTCGTGTCGGTCGCGAGCCTTCTTGGGACGGCGGCCGCGCGCCCGACCCGGCCGCATGCCGGCGCGAGCCCCGCTGTGCGTGCCGTTTGCCGCGTGCCCCTCTGGCCACCCTGCGCGCCCGCGCGAGCCTATCAAGTCTCCGGCGCGAGAGACTCCCACAGAACCTCAGCCAGGTGGCGCACGCGTACGGGCTTTCGGCGGGTATCGAGCCCTCCGCGCAGATGCGTCAGGCAGCCCGGGTTGTCAGCGATGACGCAATCGACCCCCGTCGCTTCGATGTTGGCGAGCTTGCGCTCGAGCACCCGGTTCGCGACCTCGGGGTACTCGAAGCTGAAGCTTCCGCCGAACCCGCAGCAGACCGACGACTCCGACATCTCCACAATCTCGACGCCGGCGACGTCGCGGAGCAGCGTCCTCGGCTCGTCATGCACGCCGAGCACGTTCGCCGACTGACATGCGTCGTGGTAGGTCGCGCGAAGACCGAGCGCACGTCCCTTGAGGCCACGGCCGCTCGCGCGTTCGGCGGCGAAAGTCGTGAACGGTCTGATCCGCTCGGCGAGGCTCCGGGCGCGCACCGCCCAGGGAGCAGGGGCCCTCGATCCCGTAGGGTCTGGCTCCGCGGCGAGAAGCCGGGGGTAGTCATCGGTGATCGTGATCGCGCACGAGGACGAGGGGATCACGATCCGGTCGGCCCTCACGTGCTCGAGCGCCGCGATCGCATCCTTCGCCATCGTGATCGCCGTCGGCCGATCGCCGCTGTTGAGCTGCGGCAGACCGCAGCAGCGGCGGCCTTCGACCATGTGCACCTCGCAGCCGAGGCACTGGAGCACGCGTGCCGCGGCGTAGCCGGCCGATGGGAGGAAGTGGTCGACGATGCACGAAGGAAAGAGCGCGACCTGCATGTCGGCTGCCGTCGGATTGGTCTGCGTCACTTCCCGCGCGCGGTAGTGGAGAGGGTGATCGGCGACGGCTGGAAGGCTCTTCTCTTGCGCGATCGTGCCGAAGGGAAGGCGAATGACGCCGTCACGGCGCAGCGGATTCTGAAGCGTCGCCAGCCACCCGGTGACCCGATCGATGCGCTCGGGTGACGACCACTGCCGGAGAAAGAGCCGTTTCGCCCACGACATGCCGGTCCGCTCGATCGCCTTCGCGCGGACGTCGGTGATGAGCGCGGCGAGCGGGATGCCGACCGGACAGACGGTGTCGCAGGCATTGCAGCCCATGCACATGTACTGCTCGTTCGCGACGCTGTCGATGCCGTGGTGCCATGGTGAGACCACCAGGCCGATCGGCCCGGTGTAGATATGGCCGAACACGTGTCCGCCGACCTCGAGATAGCTCGGGCAAACGTTGCTGCACGCGCCGCAGCGAATGCAGCGGAGCGCGTCGCGGAAGAAGGGGTCCTCGCGCATGGCGGTGCGACCGTTGTCGAGTAGGACGAAGTGCAGCTCCTTCGGCCCATGGACGCCGATCTGGGTCTTGAGCTCGATGTCGGCGCTGCGCGACGGGCCGGTGATGAACTGCGTGTACGAGGTGATCTTCTGGCCGGTACCGCTGCGGGCGAGCAGCTTCACGATCGCGACCGCATCGTCGATCGTCGGGACGATCTTCTCGATCCCGACGACGGCGATGTGCACCGAGGGCAGCGTCGTCGCGAGATCGGCATTGCCCTCGTTCGTGACGAGCATGAGCGTGCCGGTCTCGGCGATCAGCGCGTTTCCGCCGGTGATGCCGATGTCGGCGTCGAGGAAGCTCTGGCGTAGCTCCTTCCGCGCGATGGCGACGAGCGAGGCGGTGTCGTCCGGTACGGGGTGACCGACGACCTTCGCGAAGAGGCGCGCGACCTCCTCGCGCGTCTTGTGGATCGCCGGAGCGATGAGGTGCGAGGGACGCTCTCCGGCGAGCTGGATGATCCACTCGCCGAGGTCCGTCTCGACCGTTCGCACGCCCTGCGACTCGAGGTGTTCGGTGAGACCGATCTCCTCCGTCGCCATCGACTTCGACTTCACGACCAGCTTCGCCTTTTTCGCGCGGCAGATCGCGCCGACGATCCGGCGCGCCTCGTCCGCGTCGACCGCGCGATAGACCTTCGCCCCGACGGCCTCGGCCTCCCTGGTGAAGCGTTCGATCAGCTCGGGCATCGCGTCGATCGCCCAGGTCTTTCGCGTCGTCAGGTCGGCGCGTAGGCCTTCCCAATCGATCTCGCGCATACGGTTGTCGCGGCGCTCGCGGAGCTCCGGCAACGCGCGGCGCAACGCCGTCCGCAGGCGCTCTGACGACAGCGCCCGGTCCAGGCGCCGGTGGAACTCGGTCTTAGACGCCGTCACGTGGGTGCACCGTAGCGCAGACGCTCATCCGGCCTCCGGAAGGGCCCGTCGCACGACGAGCGATGCCGTCGTGCCCTGCATGATCAGCGTCACGAGGACGATGCCGAAGCTCACCTGCTGGATGAGCTCGCGCTCGGGAAAGTCGGCGGGCAGCGAGAGCGCCGCGGCGAGCGCGATCGCGCCGCGCAGGCCGGACCAGAAGACGACGTGAGCCCAGCCGCGCGGCACGGGTCGGGCCCGCCGCCAGACATGGATGACCTGCGCCGGTAGGTACACCATGAGCGCTCTCGCGGCGACGACCGCTGTCGTCCCGACCGCGATCGCGAGCGGCGCGTGTCCCAGTCCGGGCAGGCTGATCGCGAAGCCGATGAGCAGGAAGACGAGTGAGGTCAGGGCGAACGCGATGACCTCCCAGAGGTCCTCGACCTCGTCGACCACCGGCGTGGCGGAACGACTTCTCCGCATCGCGGTGCCGAGAACGATCCCCGCGACCACCGTCGCGAGGATGCCCGAGAGCCCGACCGCCGCAGCGAGCTGGTAGGTGCCGTACGCGAGGACGACGGTGACGGCGAGCTGGATCGTTCGCTCGCCGGTCGCGGCGATGGCGCGCGATGCGATGACCGCGCCCGCGGTGCCGACCACGGCGCTCACGACCACGGTGATCACGAAGAGGACGATCCCGTCTCCGAGACCGATCCCTTCGGTGACCGCGCGCACCGCGAGAGCGAAGAGCACGAGCCCCGTACCGTCGTTGAGAAGACTCTCGGCCTCCACCAGCGTCCGCAGCCCGGCGGGCACGTGCAGCCGGGACATCGTCGCGACGACCGCGACTGGATCGGTCGCCGCGGTGATCGAGCCGATCACGAACGCGAGCGCGATTGGAAGACCGATGACGCTCAGGGCGACCGCAACGACGGCGGCCGACGCGACGACGCCAGGCCCGGCGAGGCCGAGGACGGGCCCGAGCACCGCGCGAAGATCGTTCCACTCGATCGCGTAGGCCGCGGCGAAAACGAGCCCCGGGACGAAGACGCTCAAGACCAGCGTCGGCGTGACCGCAAACCGCATCTCGGGGAAGACCGTCGCGCCGACGAGACCGACGACGACGAGCAGGACCGATTCGGGAAGGACGAGCCGGCGTGCGACGACCGCGACGGCAGTCGCGATGGCGAAGAGTGCGACCGCGACGAGCTCAGGCGGCGCGGTACGCCTCGTCGAGAAGATCGAACAGGTGGATCACGCGCGCCTTGGAGCCAGCCCGTCGCAGCCCTGCCTGGATCTGCATCAGGCAGCCGGGATTGGCGGTGACGACGATCTCCGCGTCCGTTCGCAGGACGTTCGCGACCTTGCGGTCCAGGAGCGCGCGCGCGAGATCCGGCTGCGTGACGTTGTAGGTGCCCGCACTTCCGCAGCACATGTCGGCCTCCACGAGCGGAACGAGCTCGAGGCCGGTGATCGCCGCGAGCAACGCCCGCGGCTGCACGCTCACGCGCTGGCCGTGGAGAAGGTGACACGGATCGTCATATGTCGCGCGAGCGTGGATCGCTCCGGGCATCACGCTGAGGCCGAGGTCACCCAGGTACTCGGTCGCATCGCGCACACGGCCTGCGAACCGCATCGCGCGATCGGCCCACGCCGGGTCGTCCTTCAAGAGCCAGCCGTACTCCTTCATCGCGGCTCCGCACCCGGCAGCGTTCACGATGATCGCGTCCGCTTCCGCCTTCTCGAACGCCACAACGTTCCGGCGGGCCAGCGCACGGCCCCGCTCGCGTTCTCCAGCATGCGTGTGGAGCGCGCCGCAGCACGTCTGCTCGCCGACGACGATCACCTCGACCCCATTTCGCGCGAGCACGCGCGCCGTCGCCGCGTTCGTCGACCCGAACGCGCTGCCCATGACACAACCGCTGAACATCGCCACGCGCGCTCGCCGTTCGCCGATGGCCGCGACGACCCCTTGCGGGCCCTCCGCGCTGGTCTGGTCGGGAACGAGGTCCAGAAGCTCGGCGAGCCGTGAGGCCGAGCGGAGCCTCATCGCACGCAGCACCGTGGCGACGTGTAGGCGCTTCGCCAGGCTGGAAAGCATCGCGAAGCCTGCCAGCGTCCTCCGATGCGGGATGAGCCAATCGAACGCGACCGCTCGCACGAACCGCTCGACCGCCGATCGCGGGCGCGCCATCAGGATCTGCGAACGCGCGGCCTCGACCAGCTTGCCGTACTCGACGCCCGAGGGGCACGCCGTCTCGCACGCGCGGCAGTCGACGCACTGCGAAATGTGCTTGTCGAATCCGGCCGAGTCCGCGCCGACGCGGCCCTCCCACACCGTCTTCATCAGCCGGATGCGTCCGCGCGGTGAGTCGGTCTCGACCCCGAGCACCGCGTAGGTCGGGCAGGTCGGTAGGCAGAAGCCGCAGTGCACGCAGCGGGCGATCAGGTCTTCCGACGGCGCGTCGGCGTTGGGATATGGGAGCGGGCTGGGGGCTTGGGGGGCAACGCCCCCCAATTGCTTCATGCGACTGCCGAACGCCCCGGCTCGAGGATGCCCGCGGGATCGAACGCCGACTTGAGTCGCCGCATGAGCGCTTCGCCCGACGGACGCGCCGGCCACGCGCCAAGGCGCGCGCGCAGCTGCTCGGCGCGCCGCTCGACCCGACCGTTGCCCTCAACGACCCGGGCCGCCAGGACCAGAGCTTCAGCGTCGGTAGCGACGGCATCGTCGTCGCCGATGAGATGGATCCGGTGGATGCCGCTCGCCGCGTCGGCGACCAGTGCCGCGAACGTTCCCACGCGAGACCCCGTCTCGGCGAACGCGGACTGTGCCGCGAGCGGCAACGCCACTCGCACGAGGGCGCCGTCCACCGCGCGCGCGGGGAGCTCTCGCAGCTCGGTCAGCTCATTCGTGAGCGGCGCGATCTCGCCGCCGCGCGCGAGGCTCTCGCGCTCCGCATCGCTGATCGCGCGCCTCACCGAGTGCGCGTCACCGCGAGCCGCGATCACGAGGCGCCATCCCCCGCGCTCCCCGCGCGTGACGACGAGCGCTGCGGGCCGTGAAGCCGCGCGCACCAGCGCGGCGGCCGCCGCGAAGGCGCGCGGCGCGTCGGCGAAGCGAGCGACGACGCCGTCGGTAGCGGCCGGCGAGGGAAGGACCTTCAACGTCGCCTCGACGATCACGCCGAGCGTACCGAGCGAACCGACGAAGAGCTTGTCGAGGTCATACCCCGCGACGTTCTTGACGACGCGGCCGCCCGCGCGAACGACGGTCCCGTCCGTTAGCGCCATGCGCGTGCCGATCAAGAGGTCGCGCACCCCGCCGTAGCGCGAGCGCCAGAATCCATTCGCGTTCGCGGCAATGACGCCGCCGACCGTCGCGCCGTCTGCGTGGGGCGGATCGAGCGGCAGGAACTGGCCGAAGCGCGCCAGCGACGAAACCAGGTCCGCGACCCGCGTCCCGGCCGCGACCGTGACCGTGAGGTCTGCCGGAACGTGATCGATGATCCCGGAGATGCTCGTCGTCCGCAGCTCGAGGTCGCACTCGCGGGCATCGCCAAGGTAGCCCTTCGTCATGCCGCCCGCGATGCGGACAGCATGACGATCCCGGCTCGCTTCGGCCAGGAGGCGCGCGCACTCCGCGGCGTCCGCCGGCTGGACACGAACCACCACCGCGCTCACGAGCGCGCCCCGAGCGCGAACTCGCGACAGCGGCTCGGCGTCGGGAAGATCTTGCCCGGATTGGCGAGGCCGGCGGGGTCGAAGGCGTCCTTCACTCGACGCATGGCGGCGAGGTCGGCGCTGGTGAACTGGAGCGGCATGTAGCAGTTCTTTTCCATGCCGACGCCGTGCTCGCCGGTGAGCGAGCCACCAGCCTCTATGCACGCCGTCAGGATCTCGAGGCCAGCTTCCTTTGCGCGCTCGAGGCCCTCGGGGCCTTTACGCGCGTCGAAGAGCAAAAGCGGGTGGAGATTCCCATCGCCGGCGTGGAAGACGTTCGCGACGCGCAATCCGTGACGTTCCCCCGCGGCCTTGACCAAGCGCAGGATATCGGGCAGCCGCGTCCGTGGAATGACGCCGTCTTGCACGTAGTAGTCCGGAGACAGACGGCCCATCGCCGCGAAGGCTCCCTTGCGTCCGGCCCACAAGCGCTCGCGTTCGATCGCGGTCGTCGCGAGACGGATCGTCGTCGCTTGATGCGAGCGGCAGATCTGCTCGATCCGCGCAAGCTGCTCGTCGAGACCGTCGCGCGCGCCATCGACTTCGACGAGCAAGATGCCGCCGGCATCCAGTGGATAGCCCGCGTGGACGGCCGCCTCGACCGCCTCGGTCGCGAGCTGATCCATCATCTCGATCGCGCTTGGGACGATCCCGGCGGCGATGATGGACGAGACGGTCTCCGAAGCCGCGTCCATGGTCGCGAAGGCGGCCATGAGGGTCCGCTTCTCTTCGGGCAACGGCGTGAGCTTGACGGTGATCTCGGTCACGATCCCGAGCGTCCCCTCGGAGCCGACGAACGTTCCAACGAGGTCATAGCCCTCGTCTTCGATCGCTTTGCCGCCAAGTCGCACGACGCTCCCGTCGGAGAGGACGATCTCAAGGCCGGTCACGTGATTCGTCGTGACCCCGTAGGCGAGCGTGTGCGGACCGCCCGAGTTTTCGGCGACGTTACCGCCGAGCGTGCACGCCTTCTGACTCGAAGGGTCGGGCACGAAGTGGAGGCCATACGGAGCGGTGGCGGTCGACAGATGGAGATTGACGACACCTGGCTGGACGACCGCACGAAGGTTCTCGGGATCGATCTCCAGGATCCGCGCCATCCGGGCGAACGAGACCACGACGCCCCCCTCGACCGGGATCGCGCCTCCGGAGAGTCCGGTGCCCGCCCCGCGAGGGACGATCGGCACAGCGTGCTCGTGACAGAAACGCGCCAGAGCGCTGACGTCGGCCGTGGTCTCGGGAAGCGCGACCGCATCGGGGGTCGCCGTGTCGACGGCGCCGTCGTACTCATAGATCAGGAGCTCATCGTGCGTGCCGAGAACCTTGGCCGGGCCGAGAAGGTCGTGCAGCGCGCGCACGAGCGACGCGCCGCGCATGCCCGCGCGGACTGCTGCTGGTTTCGCTATGACGCCGCTCCGGCCTGGTCGCGGAGAGCTTCCGCGAGGTCCGCGGCGGTGCGGCGCAGGGCGGGCGCCAGCTCGCCGCAGCGCTGCCGCGAAAGCCGGCTAGCCGGAGCGGAGATCGAGAGCGCCGCGATGGGCGCGCCGACGGCGCTTCCGCGGGCGGGAACGACCGCGACCGCGACGCAGCGAACGCCCTCGTCGTATTCCTCGTCATCGATCGCGTACCCGCGTTCGCGGACATCGTCGAGCGTCCGGCGCAGCGCTGCACGATCGACGATCGTGTGCGGCGTATAGGCCCGAAGCTCGACGCGTTCGAGCAGCGCGTCGCGGCGGGGCGGCGGAAGCGCGGCCAGGAGCGCCTTGCCGGCGCCCGTCGCATGGAGCGGCGTGCGATTACCCACAGTCGTGAACAGGCGGACAACCTGCGGGGAGGGGATCGTCTCGATGTACACGGCCTGCACGTCGTCGAGCACCACGAGGTTCGCGGTCTCGCGGGTCGCCTCCGTCAGTGCGCGTAACAGCGGACGGGCACGCAGGCGCAGCTCGCCGAATCGCGATCGACCTTCCGTGAGCGTCGCGAGCTTCGCCCCCGCGTAGTAGCGGCTGGTGTCGGGATTCTGGCGAACGTATCCGCGCTTGAGCAGCGTCGCGAGGAGACGATGCACGGTGCTGACGTGAAGACCGGTGCGCGTGGCCAGGGCGGTGATGGCGACCTCGCCATCAGCCGTCGCGAGCGCCTCGAGCAGGTCCAAGGCGCGATCGACGGACTGCACCGAACGCCGGGCTCGCTTGGGCGCCGACGTCGTCTCTTTCACCGCGCGGAAGCCCTCCTCTGCGTAGCGAAAGCATAGCCCGCAGGCCCTCGCGATACTCGAAACGATGGACCGCTCTTCGCGACGCGCCGCACTCGAGGACCAGGCGGCGTCGTTTCCAGCGAATCCTGGCGTCTACCTATTCAAAGACGCCAAGGGGCGGGTCCTCTATGTCGGAAAAGCGGACCTTCTGCGTGACCGGGTCCGCGCCTATTTCGGGCCAAGCCTCGACGTCCGCCACGTCCGCATGGTCGAGCGCGCGGAGCGCCTGGAGTATGTGCTGACCGACAGCGTCTCCGAGGCGTTTCTGCTCGAGGCAAACCTCATCAAGCAGCACCATCCCCGTTACAACATCCGGCTCAAAGACGACAAGTCGTATCCATACGTGAAGGTGACGCTTGACGAGGACTTTCCACGGGTCCTCCGCACCCGGGCGCTCGGCGATCGCACGGCGCGCTACTTCGGACCCTTCGCGAACGCCAAGTCGGTCGACCAATCGCTCGACCTGCTTCAGAAGCTTTTTCCGTATCGCACGTGCAAGCTGACGATCCTCGCCGGCGAGGACGGTCGCGGGCGCACCGTGCCGCCTTCGGCGCTTCCCGGCGGGCGCCCCTGCCTCCTTTTCCACCTCAAACGGTGCACCGCGCCGTGCGTAGGGAACACGACGCGCGACGAGTACCGCACGACGGTAGAAAAGAGCGTCCTTTTCCTCGAAGGCCGCTACGAACACCTCGCCCGCGACACGCGGAAGGAGATGCAGCAAGCATCCGATGCGCTCGCGTACGAACGCGCCGCGAGCCTGCGCGATCGCCTGGTGGCCATCGAGCGGACGCTCGACCGACAGGAGGTACATGCGTACAAGGGCGACGACTTCGACGTCCTCGCCGCCGCGGTCGATGAAGGGGATGCGGTCGTGCAGGTCTTTCGCGTCCGCGACGGCACGATCGTGAGCCGCGATCACTTCGCCCTCGAAGGGTCCGAGGGCGCGGGCGTGCCTGAGGTCCTCGCTTCGTTCCTCAAGCAGCACTACGCGATCGCGGCAGCGGTCCCGCCGGAGATCGTCATACCGGCCGCTGTCCCCGACGAGGCCGCGTTCGTCGCGTTCGCGACAGAGCGCCGGCAAGGCCCGGTGCACATCCTGGTTCCTCAGCGCGGCAAGAAGCGACATCTCGCCGAGCTTGCGGAGCGCAACGCGAAGGACGCCCTCGAGCAGGAGCGCGTCCGCTGGCTCGCGGACCGCGGCAAGACCGAGACCGCCCTGCGCGAGCTTGCCGAGGGGCTCGGCCTCGAGGCGCCGCCCAAGCGCATCGAGTGCTACGACGTGAGCCACGTGCAGGGCACGAGCGTCGTGAGCTCGATGGTCGTGTTCGAAGACGGCCGGCCCGCAAAGCACGCGTACCGGCGCTTCCGCGCACGCATCACCGATCGCAACGACGATTTCACCAACATGCGCGAAACATTGAAGAGACGATTTGCGCGTTCCTTCGTCCGCTCGGCCCCGGCTGCGCCGGCGCCGAGCGAGCCCCAGTCAGAGGCTGCGTGGCCTATTCCCGATCTCGTGATCCTCGATGGCGGCAAGGGACAGCTCTCGGCCGGACAGGCCGCGCTGTCCGACGCGGGTCTGCTGCAGATCCCGATGGCGGCGCTCGCGAAGGAGCGCGAAGAGCTCTTTGTCCCGAGCCGCGCGGACCCGATCGTGCTTCCGCGGACTTCGCAGGGTCTCTACCTGGTTCAGCGCATCCGCGACGAGGCCCATCGCTTCGCGGTCACCTACCACCAGAAGGTGCGCGGGAAGCGCGCCACGCGCAGCGTGCTCGACGACGTCGACGGCGTCGGACCGGCACGGAAGCGAGCTCTATTGCGGCGTTTTGGAAGCGTCCGGGCGATGCGCGAGGCGCCGGTCGCCGACCTTGCCGCGGTGTCCGGTGTCGGCTCCGCCCTCGCGGAGCGCATCAAGCAGGCGATCGAAACCTAGACCGACCTCACCGTTTCGCAAACTCAGCTACATATCGGTGAGGAGCGCTTGACAATCGATGAGCCAGGCGCGCATCTTCGGTTGGATGCCAAATCCGGTGATCGCGCGGTGCCCGATATGCGCCGAAGCGCTCACCGTGGCGCGCCTCGAGTGCCTGTCCTGCGGGACGCGTCTCGAGGGCTCGTTCGCCCTTGGTCGCTTTCACCAGCTAGCCAACGAGCAGCTTGAATTCCTCGAGACCTTTATCAAGGCGCGCGGGAACTTCAAGGACGTCGAGCGAGAGCTCGGGATCAGCTACCCGACGGTCCGTTCCCGACTCGACGCGGTGATCCGCGCGCTTGGATTCCCGTCGCAGGCCGAGCCCGATCGCGAGGCCGAGCGCCGCAAGGAGATACTGCGCGAGCTCGCGGAAGGCCGGATCGCACCCGATGATGCGGCGTCGCTCCTCGAGCGGGAGCCAGCCTCATGAGCTTCGATCCGATCGAGGACCAGCGTGGACGCGACGAAGAGGCTCGTCGCGAGGCAGAGCGCGAGCGCGAACGCGCGCTGCGCGAGGCGGAGCGGGACCGAGAGCGCGCGCAACGCGATGCCGAGCGAGAACGCGAACGTGGCGATCGCGAGCGCGACCGGGAGCAACGGCGCGAGGAGCGCCGGGAGCGCCACCAGGAGCGTCACCAGATGCGCTTCGGCAAACGTGGATTCTCGGTGGACGTGGACGTCGATCCGGATGAGATCGCGCGCTCGATCAGCTCGGCGTTCGTCGGGATGGATGAGGACACCGACGGGGAGACGTATGACGACACGGTCGAGAAGGTCTTCACCGTCGACGGCATGCCCCGATTGCGCGTGCGCAACGTCTCGGGGGAGACGGCGATCCGTGTCGGCGACGTGGGGCAGGTTCGCGTGCTCGCTCGGAAGCGCGTGCGCGGGGGCAGCCCCGATCGGGCGAAACGGTTGCTCGAGAACGTCGAGCTTCGGATCGAGCAGCGCGGGAACGACATCTACGTCGAACCACACCTCTACGAGCAGGAACGAAGCTGGCTCGACCTTTTCCGGGGAAAGCGCTTCCGCGTGGACTTCGAGATCACGGTCCCGCGCGAGTGCGCAGTCGACGCGCAGACGGTGAGCGGCGATCTCGATGTCCAGGGGACGCGCGGCCCGGCGCGGGTCGAGAGCGTCTCCGGAGATGTCAACATCGCCGATCTCCAGGGACCGATGCGGATCAAGAGCGTCAGCGGCGACGTCCAGTGCAGCGATTACGTCGGGATGCTCGAGGGCAGCTCGGTGAGTGGCGATGTGGACGTGCACGGACGGGTCCGCGGCGTCGAGCTGCACACCGTGAGCGGCGACATCTCGATCGACATGGAGCCCGGCGCGAGCCCCCGCGAGAACCGCCTCAAGACCATCAGCGGCGACGTCGAGGTCGGCCTGATCGGATCGTCCTGCACCTGCGACTTCCACACCGCGAGCGGCGACCTCGAGTGCGACGCGCCCGCGCGGATCATCCGCGAGGGGCGCAAGGACCGGACCGTCGTTCTCGGCGACGGACGCGGGCGCCTGCACGTCAAGACCGTGAGCGGCGATCTGACCATCAAGGAAGCGTCCTCCTCCGTCGCGGCCGAGCCCGCCGCCTCCGTGGAGCGGGAGAGCACCGCCGAGTCCGAGCCAGCCGCAGCCGAGGACCTCGAGCGGACCGAACCGATGGCGCCGCCGGTCACCGCTCGCGTGCGCGATCTACTGGAGCGTGTCGCCCGAGGCGAACTGGGCGTCGACGAGGCCGCCGCGAAGCTCGACGAGACCCGTCGGAGCTGATCGAGCGTGCCAAGCGAAGAGGGCAAGCAGATCCTGAAGCTGCTCGCCGACGGGAAGATCGACACGGAGCAGGCGTACCGGTTGCTGCGCGCGCTGGGCGACATCGACGAGGGCCCGCGCCGGCATCCGGGCTCGCCGCCGGGCGTGCCTCCACCGCCGCCCGGCCCCGGTGGCCGCGGCCGGATCCTGCGGATCCGCGTCACCGAAGATGGCGAGCAGAAGGTGAACGTCGCGATTCCTCTCGCCATTGCGCGGATCGGCAAGATGAAGCTCGCGTCGAGTGGACTCGTGCGCGGGCATCTCGGGAAATTCGGCATCGACCTCGACGAGCTGCTCCGGAACATCGACTTTCCCGGCAAGGTCGTCGATATCGCCGACGATGAGGACCGGGTAGAGATCTTCGTGGAATGACGGCGCCCGCCGTCGAGACGAAAAACCTCGTCAAGGTCTTCGAGAAGGGACGGCGCACGATCTGGCAGCGCCTCCGGCGCGAGCCCGACCGCCGCGAGCGCTTCCGTGCCGTAGACGGCATTGATCTTCGCGTCGAGAGCGGCGAGATCTTCGGCCTCCTGGGGCCGAACGGCGCCGGCAAGACCACCACCATGAAGATGCTCGCGACGCTGCTCATCCCGACGAGCGGAGCGATCCGCGTCCTTGGTATCGACCCGCTCGAGCGGCCGCGCGAGGTACGCGCTCGGCTCGGCGCGATGCTATCTGGCGAGCGCAGCCTGTACTGGAAGCTCACTGCGCGGGAGAACCTCGAGTACTTCGCCGCCCTCTATCACGTGCCGCCCACCGAGACTGACCAGCGGATCGCCGGGGTTCTGACTGCTGTGAAGCTCACCGATCGCGCCGAGGATTATGTCGAGCGCTACTCGACCGGCATGCGGCAACGGCTCGCGCTCGCACGGGCCCTTCTTCCGGACCCGCCGCTCATCATCCTGGACGAGCCCACGGTCGGCCTGGATCCGCAGGCATCGCGCGACCTGCGCGACCGCGTCCGCGAGCTGCGCGCCCAAGGCCGCACCGTGCTGCTGACGACGCACTACATGGAGGAAGCCGATCAGCTCTGCGACCGCGTAGCGATCATCGACCACGGCCGGATCGTCGCGCTCGACACGCCGGCTGCGCTGAAGCGCACGATCCGCGCGGAAGAGGTCGTGCACCTGGAGATCGGCGTTGTCGGCGACGACGCGCCGATGCTTGACCGCCTCGGCCGCAGCGCCACGCTCGCGCGGAGCGAGCGCCGCAACGGGACGCTGAGCGTGACGGCGCACTGCGCATCCGCGCGCGACTTCGTTCCGGCGGCGTTCGACGCGGCCCGCTCGAACGGCGCGACTATCCGCCACGTCGAAGTCGTGCCGGTCACGCTCGAGGACGTGTTCCTCGCCCTCACCGGCCGACAGCTCCGCGAATGACGCGCATCGCGGCCGATGCCCGCGCATTCATTGCCGCCGCGCGCACCCACCTGCGACAGCAGCGCCGCTACCCGACGTACTTCCTCGGCCTGCTGTTCTGGCCGGTCCTGCTGCCCTCGGCGTGGGTGCTCATGGGGCGCGCGTACTCCGGCAACGACCCCGGCGCCCTCGCGGCATTCGCCGCTCGCGCCGGCAGCGAGAACGTGACGGTCTTCGTCTTCGTGGGCTACGCGATGTACATGTGGCTCTCGTCGCTCCTCTGGGGTCCGGGGACGATCCTTCGGCAGGAGCAAGTCCGCGGGACGCTCGAGGCCGTCTTCCTGACGCCGGCATCGCGGATCGTCCCGCTCTTCGCGCCTGGCGTGACGGTGCTGATCCCGATGTCGCTGAGCTTTCTGGTCATGGGCGGAGCGCTGTGGCTCTTCTTCGGCATCGTGCCGCCGGTCGCCGCGATCCTCCGGGCAGCGGTCATCGTCGTCCTCGGCGTCCCAGCCCTCTACGCGATCGGCTCGCTCTTCTCGGCGGCGGTCCTTCGCTTTGGCGAGATCGGTCCGATCGTGCAGCTCGTCCGAGGCGTCTTCGTGCTCGCCTGCGGGATCACGTTCCCCGTCGCGATGCTCCCGATCTGGGCGCAGGTCGGCGCCTGGATCCTGCCGCCGACCTACATCGTGGACGACATCAGGCGAGTGCTCCTTCGCGGCGCGGGCCTCGGCGAGCTGTGGCCGAACCTTCTTACCGTCGTGCTCATCGCCGCCGTCACCGCGATGCTCGCCGTGCTCGTGTTCCGCTATCTCGAGGCGAGCGCACGGCGGAGCGGCATGTTGGGGCGGTTCTAGTGGACGAGCTTCGTGCGGCAATCGCGATCGCGCGCAAGGACCTCCGCTCGTTACTGCGCTATCGGATCGCGGTCGCTTCGTACGTGTTCACGCCGCTCTACCAGTTCATCATTCCCGCGTTCCTGTTCGGCAGCGCGTTCGCGGTGAACGGCCATGCCAGCGGGCTCGCCACGACGCTTGGCACGGACGACCTCGCGGGGTTCATTTTCTTCGGCGGGATCATCGGGGCGATCATCTCGACGGCGTTCTGGGGCATGGCGATGTCGATCCGAAACGAGATGGACATGGGGACGCTCGAGCCTTCGTGGCTCACCCCGACGAGCCACGCCACGTTCATCATCGGGCGGGCTCTCGGCGGGCTGACCATCTTCGTGGCCATGCAGCTCGTGTTGTTTGCCTTCGGGATCGTGTTCCTCGGCCTGCGCCTCCGCGCGGAGATGATCTTCGCGCTGCCGGCCGTGATCCTCGCGATGGGCGCGATGGTCGGTGTCGCATACATGCTCGCCGCGATCGTGCTCCTGATCCGCGAGGCGAACTTCTTCATCGATACCGCGAACTTCGCGTTCGGGACGATCACCGGCGTGTCGTTCCCGATCACGCTGCTTCCAGGGATCCTGCAGCCCGTCGCCCTGATCCTGCCGACCACCTACGCGGTCGACATCCTTCGCGCGCAGGCTCTCGGCTCACGGCCTCTGTTCGACATGCGTCTCGAGTACGCGGTGCTCGTCCTCTTGACCGCGCTGCTCTTTCCGCTCGGCCGGTACGCGTTCGCGAAGGCGGAGCTCTTGATGCGCCGCCGCGGGATGCTCGCGCAGTACTGAGCGCTCTCTAGTAGCCTTCCGCCGGTGCGGATCATCTGGCGCGCCCTGATCAATGCGATCGCCATCTTCGTGGCCGCGTACGTGGTGAACAACTCGCTGGGACCTTCCTCCATCACGTACGGTCACGTCGACTACGGCTTCGGCGACTACAACCAGTGGATCTCGCTCCTCGGGACCGGGCTCGTGCTCGGCATCGTCAACGCGTTCGTCCGGCCGATCATCGAGCTCGTCTCCGCACCGATCACCTGCCTGACGCTCGGGCTTTTCCACTTCGTCATCAGCGCGGTGATGCTGCTGCTCGTCGCGGCGATCCCTTTCCTCGGGTTCCAGGTGTCGGGGATCATCGCCGCATTCCTCGGCGCGATCGTGATGGCGATCGTCGGCCTCGTGCTCTCGTGGATCCTGCCCGACTGACGGGGGCTGGTCAGCCGGACTTCGTCGTCGTCACAGGTCTCTCCGGCTCGGGCAAGTCGCAGGCGGTGAAGGTCCTCGAGGACCTTGGCTACTACACCCTCGACAACCTTCCGCCCGCGCTCATGGCGAGCGCGCTCGACGTCTCGCGCAAGGGCGGCAAGCAGAAGGTCGCGCTCGTGATCGACGCCCGCAGCGGTCCGCTCTTCGCCGACGCGAAGAAGGAGCTCGATGCGCTGGAGCAGGCGGGCACTCCGATCCACCTTCTCTTCTTCGACGCCTCAGATGACGTCCTGCTCCGTCGCTACAGCGAGACCCGGCATCGCCATCCGGTCGATGCCCCGGGCGGGGTGCAGCCGTCGATCGACGAGGAGCGCCGGCTTCTGGTCCAGCTCCGCGAGCGCGCCGACAAGGTGATCGACACCACACACCTGACGGTGAAGGATCTCCGCGACACGCTCCACTCGCTCTACGGCACGGGAAAGAGCGCGATGCTCGTGCACGTCACGAGCTTCGGCTACAAGTACGGCCTTCCGCCTGCGGCCGACCTCGTGTTCGACGTGCGGTTCATGGACAACCCGTTTTATGTGCCGGAGCTCAGCGGTTTGGATGGCAGCGACGAGCGGGTGCGCCGCTACGTGCTGCAGCATCCCGCGACCAAAGAGTTCCTGCAGCATGTCGTGCCATTCCTGCGCTTCGCTCTCCCTCGCTATGAGACCGAGAAGAAGGCGCGGCTCGGGATCGCCTTCGGCTGCACCGGCGGCCGCCACCGCTCCGTCGTCATCGCGGACGAGGTCACCAAAGCGGTCCGCGAGTTCTGGCCGGGCGAGATCGAGGTCGAGCATCGCGATGTCGATCGACCCGAGGTGCGCACCTGATGCGCGAGCGCCTGGTGGTCGGGAACTGGAAGATGAACCCGGCGACGATCGCCGACGCGGTCGCGCTCGCGGAGGCGGTGGCCGCGCGGGCCCACCCCAACGTCGCGTTGGGCGTCGCGCCTCCGATGGTGGCCCTGCCGGCCGTCGCGAAGGCGCTCGCGGGCAGCGCCGTCGCGGTCTACGCGCAGGACCTCCACTGGGAGGAGCGAGGGGCGTTCACGGGGCAAACGTCGGCCGCGATGCTCCGCGGTGTCGCCGTCGGTTCGATCGTTGGCCACTCCGAGGTTCGTCGCGATCAGGGTGACGACGATCGCCGCGTCGCGAAGAAGGCCGTGCGCGCGCTGTCAGCGGATCTCCGTGTCGTGCTTTGCGTCGGCGAGTCGGAAAACGAGTTCGCCGCCGGCGAGACCGAGGACGTCCTCGACCGCCAGATCCGCGCGGTGATCCGACCGGTGAAGGCCGCTCGACCGGTCGAGAGCCTGGGCGAAGTCCTGGTGCTCGCGTACGAGCCGATCTGGGCGATCGGCACCGGCCGGCCCGCGACCGGTGCTCATGCGACGCGTGCCGCGGCGAAGATCCGGAACGTCTTGCGCGACGAGGGCATTGCCGGCGACACGATCGGCATCCTCTACGGCGGGAGCGTAAGCGGAGCCGGCGCGCGCGAGTTCGCCAACGCCGATGGCATTGATGGCGCGCTGGTCGGTGGCGCGTCGCTGAAGGCGGACGAGTTCGCCAGGATCGTCGACGCTTTCGCGTGATCCGCTCCGCGCCCTATCGTCCGGTCGTTCTTTGCGTGCTCGATGGGTGGGGAATCGCGCCGGACTCGCCGACCAACGCCGTAACGCGCGCCCCGACGCCTAATCTGCGCCGCCTTGCCGAGCAGTACCCGCACGCCACGCTTCGGGCGAGCGGCCGCGATGTTGGTCTTCCCGATGGAGTCATGGGGAACAGCGAGGTCGGGCATTTCACCATGGGCGCCGGCTACGTTCAGCAACAGGAACTCGTGCGCATCAACGACGCGATCGACGACGGCTCCTTTTTCAAGAATGGCGCGCTACGCGCCGCGTGCGCGGCCGCGCGGGGCCGCGCCACGCTCCATTTGATGGGCCTGGTGTCGACCGGCGGCGTTCACGCCGATCTCAAGCACATCCAGGCGCTTGCCGATCTGGCGCGGCGCGAGGACGTCGCGAACGTCGTCGTTCACGCGTTCCTCGACGGGCGCGACATGCCTCCTCGCAGTGCCCTCGAGCTCTTGCCCAAGGTCCCGCGCCCGATCGCGACGATCCACGGGCGCTACTACGCGATGGACCGCGACAAGCGTTGGGAGCGCACCGAACGCTCGTACCGGGGGATCGCCGATGCCGATGGTCCACGGGTCGAGCGCGCCGAGGACGCGGTCCGCGCGTGCTACGCGAGCCCCGAGTGTCGCGACGAGCTGCTCGAGCCGCACGTCGTCGGCGCGGGAGCTCCAGTGCGGGATCGCGACGCGGTGATCTTCTTCAACTTTCGCCCGGACCGCGCCCGGCAGCTGACCTGGGCGTTCATGCAGCCGGATTTCGCTGGCTTCGCCCGCGGCCGCGTGCCCCGCGACCTCACCTTCGTGACGATGACCGAGTACAAGGTGGGCCTGCCGAACGTCCTCGTCGCGTTCCCGCCGCAAGAGGTCGTGCCGATGGCGCAGATCCTCGCCGACGATGGACTCACGCAGTTCCATACCGCCGAGACGGAGAAGTACGCGCACGTCACCTATTTCTTCAACGGCGGTCGCGAGGAGCCATTTGCCGGTGAGGACCGCGAGCTCGTGCCCTCGCAGAAGGTGGCGACCTACGACGTCAAGCCGGAGATGAGCGCGCCCGGCGTCGCGGCGGCGCTTGCCCGCGCTGTAAGAAGCGGCAAGTACGACTTCGCGATCGTGAATCTCGCGAACCCAGACATGGTCGGCCATACCGGCGACTTCACGGCGACGCTCGCGGCGATGGAGGCGACGGACCGCGCCGTTGGCGAGATCGTCGACGCGACGCTCGTCGCCGGCGGATGCGTGCTCCTCACCGCCGATCACGGCAACGCCGAGGAGATCGCGTTCCCCGACGGCACGCCAAACACCCAGCACAGCATGAACGTCGTCCCGGTGATCTTCATTGCGAAGGATGCCGATCGGTTCATCGTTCGCGACGGAGCCCTCGCCGATGTCGCGCCGACCCTCCTGACACTGTTGGGGCTGCCCGTGCCGGAGCGCATGACCGGACGGTCGCTTCTCGAACCCCGCTCGCGGTGATGCGCTCGCGCGCGGCGATCCCGTGGTGGGTCCTCGTCCTCGTTTCCGGTGCGATCGCCGCCGCGGCCGTCATGCGCTGGATCTGGGCGATCACACTCGACGGGCCGGTGCTCTACGGCGAGGGAGCGGTCGCGCACGCGGCGCTGCTTGCCCGCCAGGGCGCCGAGTACGTCGCGGGCGCGCGCTACGGCGACGTCTCGCCGATCTTCACCGCCGCCAATTACCCGCCGCTCTATTTCCACATCGCCGGACTCGGAGATCCGTTCATCGCCGGCCGGATCGCGAGTGGCGTCGCGACGCTCGCGATCGCGGCGGCGATCGCCTTGCGGGCTCGAGCGGCCGGACCGCTGGTCGCATCGGGCCTGGCGCTGTCGTGGATCGCGACGCTGCCGGTGATCGTGTGGGGCGTCGCCGTCAAGCCCGATCTCGTCGCGCTCGCGCTAACCGTCGGTGCGTTGCTGATGCTCGAGCGGCGCGCTCCTCTGCCCGCGGGAATCCTCGTCGCGCTTGCGGCTGTTGGGAAGCCGACGGAGCTCCTTGCCGCCGCAGCCTTCGCGGCTACGTTGCTACTCACTCGCGAGTTCCGCTATGCCGGCGGGTTCATTTATGCGGCAATCGCAATGGGCTTCATTCTCATGGTCGGAACAGAAGGAGATGTGGTGACTCACGTCGTCGACTGGAACGCCCTGACGTTCCACGTCGATCAAGCCGTCCTCCTCGCGATCGTCGCGATCATCGTCGTCGGCGTTCCGCTCTTCTCGGTCGCCCTGCTGCGGAAGGAGCTCTCTCCGATCCTCGCGGCGTATCTCGGCGCCGCGGTCGTGGTCGTCATCCTGGGCGGCCGCGAGGGCGCGACCATCAACTACCTCCTCGATCTCGCGACCGCTAGCTTTCTCGTGCTCGCAACGGTCGCCCCGCGGCTCCGCACGACCGGCGCGCTCCCTATCGCGCTTGCGGCCGAGCTCGTCATCGTTGTCGCGCTCTTCGATCCCTTCGGTTTCCTCCCGGGCCGCGCACCGGGGACCGGAGCCTGGGCGGATCCGGCGAGGCTCTCGGCCGCCCGCGGGATTGCGAAGCCGGCGCTCGTCGAGGACTCCGGCCTGCTCGTCGCGAACGAAGTGGAGCCGATCGTCGACGATCTCTTTCTCTGGTCGCGGCTCTATGAGCGGGGCGGATCATTCGATGAAGGCGGCCGATTGATCGACGCGGTGAGGGCCCATCGCTTCCAGACGATCGTGAGTGAGACCGACCTTGGCCACCTCGACGCCGCTCCCGCGTACGAGAGGCAGCGCTGGGCTAATGCGCTCGTGAAGGCGGTCCTCGACGGCTATCGGCTCGACCGACACACGGGCGCGCTCTGGGTCTACGTGCCGCGTTGACCGGCTAAACTGGAGATTCCCATGGATCCACTTCAGATCGGCCAGATCA
>Ga0209804_1000063_pt1 | contig 88459 bp, 75 predicted proteins | sample GraSoiAngelo_139_FD_185896 | JGI IMG/M metagenome (GOLD analysis project Ga0209804, IMG submission 185896) | Grasslands soil microbial communities from the Angelo Coastal Reserve, California, USA - 14_0929_12_20cm (SPAdes) (version 2) | ecosystem: Environmental > Terrestrial > Soil > Grasslands ... | reverse complement strand
ACGAGCTGCCGTTCGGCAAGGGCAAGAAGTTTATGTCCGACGGCAGCGGCATCACCGACAAGATCGTCGGGGGGTGGAGTACACAGTGGATCGCCACGCTGCAGGGCGGTCAGCCCATCACTTTCAGCTGCGTAAACAACACTCTGCAAAGCGTTGGCTGCGGCGCGCTGCACACCGGGCAGCCCCTGAAGGTCGGTCTCCACAACGATAGCCTCGGAAAACTCAGCTGGTTCAACTATGACCCTGCTTTGGATCCGACGGGAGCTGCAAGTCCCCTTGCGAATCCAGCCACGTGCGCTGTCGGTGCTTGCACCTTTGCGAACTTGGGAGGCATCACGCAGGCCCCCGGCCCCGGCTTCCACCGACTTGACTTCTCCATCTTTAAGGACTTTCCGTTCAACGAAAAGCGCAAGCTTCAGTTCCGCACGGAAATTTTCAACATCTTTAACCACCCTAACTTTAACGCGCCCGGCTTCGGCGGTAACGGCGTGGTGTCCATCGGCGGCTCCACCAACTGGACCAACAACAACTTCGGCCGAATCGGCTCAACGCGCGATGCGCCGTACGACCCGCGGCAGATCCAGTTCGCTTTGAAGCTGCTGTTCTAACAGTTTTGACAACCCACACCCCGAGTGGGAAGGCGCTTGGCAAGAGGCGTCTTCCCAGTTTTCTCCAGGGCGGCGCATTGCACCCAGCGCGGTGCTACCATGCAGGCATGGCGACTCCAAGAGCTTGTCCGATGGCTTCTGCGCTTTTGGTTTTCTTCGCATATGGAACCCTGGCGCCCGCGGTATATGCAGGGCAGAAGGATTTAGACCGCGACTTTAAGGCGGCCGTTGACCTGTACGAAGCGGGCAAATACCCGGAGGCGGCAGCACAACTTGAGAAACTCGTTCGCGAGGTTCCGGAAAGTTTCGAAGTCCAGGAGCTGCTGGGATTGGTCTACTCCGCGCAATCGCAGGATACCAGAGCCACGCAACACCTTCAGAAGGCGGTCACACTGAAGCCGGACTCAGCGCCGGCCAGAACGAACCTGGCGACGAATCTGGCGCACCTGGGGAAAACCGAGCTGGCCACGGAGCAGTTCCGGAAGGCGGTGGAACTCGATCCGCGGAACTTCGAAACCAACCACAATCTGGGTGAAGCATTCGCGCGTTCCGGAAAAGTCGCGGAGGCCGCCCTATACCTGGAGAAGGCTCAGCAGATCGATCCTTCCTCCTACGATAACGGCTACGACCTTTCGCTTGCATACCTGCAAACTCGGCGGCTCGCGGACGCTCAGCGCCTGCTCCGGGACCTGTTGAAACAGAAGAATACGGCGGAACTGCACAACTTGCTGGCTGAAGTAGAAGAAAAAGACGGAAAGTTTGTCGAAGCAGCCAACGAATACGAAGCCGCTGCGCACCTGGAGCCGAGCGAAAGCAACTTGTTTGACTGGGGCGGCGAACTGCTGCTCCACCGCACGCTTGACCCGGCCGTGGAGGTCTTCAAACAGGGTGTTCAGCGGTATCCGGCGTCGCAGCGCATGGCTGTCGGCCTTGGAATGACCTACTACGCGCGCGGCAACTATGACGATGCGGTTAAATCTCTTTTGAGCGCAGCCGATCTGAATCCGTCCGAACCGAGCTGCTACTTCTTTCTGTCCAAGGCCTACGATAGTTCCCCAAGCCGGGCCGATGAGGTCATCCAGCGATTCCGCCGCTTCGCGGAACTGCAGCCGAAAAACGCGCGTGCCCTGTACTACTACGCGATGAGCCTATGGAAAGGCAGGCGGGCCCAGGATCCCGGCTTGGATCTGCATCAAATCGAATCGCTGCTGACCCAGTCGCTGGAGCTCGATCCGAAGCTCGCGGAAGCTCGCCTGCAATTGGGCAATCTCTACTCCGACGAGAATAAATATGTAGAAGCGATTCCGGAGTATAAGCGCGCGCTGGAACTCAATTCCGATCTGGCCGACGCTTACTACCGTCTGGGGCAGGCGTATGTTCGCACCGGCGAAAAAGGCCGCGCCCAGGAGCAGTTCCAGGTCTACCAGAAAATTCGCGAGCAACATCTGGCCGACCTCGAGAAGCAGCGCGCGGAGATTCGGCAGTTTGTTTATTCGGCAAAGGATGCCCCCTCCGCTAAACCGTGATTTGACTGGAACTTTGCGACAGGGGAAATTCCCGGATGGCAGCATATCGGCGACGAATCCTGGAAGCTAATTTCCATTGATAACGTTAGTCGCATGATCCGCCGCGACTGGAATCACGCCAGCATCATCCTCTGGGGCGTGCGTATCAATGAATCGCGCGACGATCATGATTTTTACGTCCGCACCAACACCTTGGCTCATGGCCTCGACCCCACCGGGCCCACCGGTGACATCCGCTACTTCCAGGAGTCGGAATTCCTCGAAGACGTTTTCACCATGAACGATTTTGGCTTTCCCTTGAAGCCGCCCAATCATCCGCGCTACCTCAACACCGAATTTGTCGGGCACACCTATCCCAGCAAAACGATTGACCAAGTCGAGCGCCTGACCGAGCACGCCATGCGCCATGCGCGTATTCACGATCAGCTGGCATCCAACCCTCAATACGCGGGCGGCATCGGTTGGTGTGCTTTCGATTACAACACGCACGCCGATTTTGGCAGCGGCGACCGAATCTGCTACCACGGCGTCACCGACATTTTCCGGGAGCCAAAGCCGGCCGCCGGCTTTTACAAATCGCAATGCGATCCTGCGGAAGAAATCGTCCTCGAGCCCGCCTTCCACTGGGCCCGCGGCGACGAATCCATTGGCTTCACCAAAGCGGTCGTCTTCTCCAATTGCGACCATCTCAAGTTCTTTGTTGCCGATAAACCTGTGGCGGAAGTCGGCCCCGACATAGCGGAGTTTGCTCACCTTCGCTATGCCCCGTTTGTCGCTGAGCTGGGAAGGGCCGTCAGCAACTGGGGAGATCTGCGCATCGAAGGCTATATCCAAGGCAAGCTGGTCATTTTGAAGACTCTTTCCGGCCGCGGCATCGATCAGAAATTCACGCTTCTTCCTGACGACACCACTTTGAACGCCGATGGCGCCGACACTACGCACGTGGTCTTGCGCGTCACCGACGAGTTCGGTGCCATTCGGCCCTTTGCCAACGACAGCATCACTTTTCAGCTAAGCGGCCCCGCCGTGATCATAGGCGACAATCCCTTCGCCTTGATCGGGGGCACGGGCGCCATCTGGATTCGCGCCATGGAACAACCCGGCACGGTGAAGCTCACCGCCACGCACCCGTATCTTGGTTCGCGGCAACTCCAATTTGAAATCGCGCTTGCTGCCCCGGAAATCGCGTAGGGCCGTCTAACGCGAGTCGATGAAAGGGGATAAATAATCGACATGAAATCTTCACGGATTGTGTCCGTCTTCCTGTTTATCGCTATGTCCCTTCCATCCGGCTTTGCGGCCGAAGCACCGAGGTTTGTTCAGAAGGACGGCCGGTGGGCGTTGCTGGTTGATGGTCAACCGTTTCTCATGCTCGGAGGCCAAGTCCACAACTCAAGCGCATGGCCCTCCGAATTTCCCGCCATATGGAAGGCATTTGCGGCGCTGCATGCGAACACCATCGAGGCACCGGTTTATTGGGAACAAGTTGAGCCACAGCCCGGTCGATTCGATTGGAGCAACGTCGACCTCTTTTTGAAAGGTGCTCGAGAGCACAACCTCCACGTCGTACTACTGTGGTTCGGCACGTGGAAGAACGGGAACATGCACTACGTGCCGGAGTGGGTAAAGACGGACACAAAGCGCTTCCCTCGGGTGGTGCGCGCCGACGGCGAATTGACGGACGTTCTCTCAGCAAATTCGCGCGCCAACCTTGAGGCGGATAAAGCGGCATTCGTCGCATTGATGCGCCATCTCAAAGAGCTCGATGGAACAGACCATACCATCCTTCTGGTTCAGGTGGAGAACGAGTCCGGTAACATCGGCAGCGTGCGTGATTTCTCTTCCGAAGCGAACACAACATTCGCGGGCCAAGTTCCGCCGGACATGCTCGCAGCGACGCACAGGCAGGGAGGCACGTGGAGCGAACTATTTCGCGGCGATGCCGACGAGCTTTTCCAGCTTTACTACCAGGCGCGCTACATTAACGAGATTGCCGCCGCCGGAAAAGCGGAATTCAACATTCCCGCCTACATAAATGTGTGGCTCAGTTCGCTGACAGCAGAGCTTCCGCAGCGTCAGGTTTACCTGCCGGGCATCCAATATCCGAGCGGCAGAGCGGTACAGCAATGGGTTGGATTGTGGCGCGCGTTGGCGCCGGCACTCGATGCATGCGCTCCGGACATCTACAACAGCGATCCGGAGTTTGTTCGGAGCGTCCTGCGCGCTTATCACCGCCCTGACAATCCTTTGTTCGTTCCTGAGATCGCCAAGACCGACGGATTCGCTAAGTATTTTTTTGCGGCCTTAGGAGAGGGTGCGTTGGGTTTCGCGCCGTTCGGTGTCGATCCTCATGGCTGGAATATATTAGGCGGCTCACCCGCTACGGCTCATGCCCGAAACTTTGCCCTCCTCGGGCCCATGAGCAAGGAGATAGCGCGTCTAAACTTTGAAGGGAAGTTGAAAACGGCGGTTGAAGACCCCGGCCAGCCACAACAAGAGCTCGACTTTGGTGCTTGGCAGGCCACCATCGCATACGGATATCCGCAACGTGATGGCCGCCGCGCGCCGGGAACAAGTGATGCACACGGAGCCGCTCTGATCGCGCAGCTCGGGCCCGACGAGTTCCTGGTTACCGGTGTAGACGCCATCGTCAACTTTCATCTTCCCGGCCGATTGCCAGGAATACGCATGCAGATTCTCTCGGCCCAAGAAGGTGCATTTGAGAACGGGGCCTGGAAAGCGGTGCGCCTTTGGAACGGGGATGAAACCGATCGAGGGCTGCAATTCCATGAAGACGACCCGACAGTCGTGCGAGTGCGGCTTGGAAAGTTCTGATCGGGATACGGCAACCGCACAAACGTTAGAGGAAATGCAGGTTAAGCGCTTTACAAAATTCCTTCCAAAACGTACAGTGGCCCTTCGCAACCAAGCTTAATCCGACTTCTCATCTCTCTTACGCGAGGATTGCACTTCCATGAGCGCTCTACAAAGAATGTCTCACCTGTTGTTTACCTTGCTTGCCGCATTCCTGTCCCTGGCTCTGGTTTCTACTGCCTTCGCCCAGGCCAGCTACGACCTCCGCTCCCCGGATAACCGCATCGAAGTCCGAATCCGCACCGCCCCCAATGTGCGATATGACCTTCTCTTAAAGGGCCGCCCCCTACTTCAGGATTCCACTCTTTCTCTCGATGTCGATCACAAGACCCTTGGCACTAGCGCCAAAGTCCTCTCTGCCAAGAAACGCACATACGACCAGACCATCGAGCCTCCGGTCCGCCAAAAATTTGCCAAGATTCGCGAGCACTACAATGAATTGCGCCTCGAAATGGACGGCAACTACGCCGTTACCTTCCGCGCCTTCAATGAAGGCGCAGCCTATCGCTTCGAAACTACGCTTCCACAGCCCCAGGTGAAAATCTACGGCGAAGAAGTGAACCTCCATTTCACCAGCGATACCACCGTCTTCTATCCGCAGGAAGACAGTTTGTTCTCCCACAATGAACGCAGATACGTTCGGCAACATCTCAGCCAGGTTGCCCCCGAGTTCATCGCTACCATGCCCGCGGTCCTCGACGCCGGCGAAGGCGCCAAACTCGCCGTCGCAGAATCCGATGTCGAGGACTATCCCGGAATGTGGCTGCACGGCACCGCCGGGGTTGGCCTCGTCGGCTTTTTCCCCGGTTATCCGCTGAAAGAAAAGTTGGAGAGAGACAGAGATTTCCGGGTCGCGGAAGCCGCTGACTACATCGCCGTAACATCCGGTACACGCACGTTTCCCTGGCGCCTGTTTGGCATCGTCGATCGCGATGCCGACCTTCTGACAAACCAACTCGTCTGGCTTTTGGCCAAGCCTTCGCAACTGCAGGACACTTCCTGGATCAAACCCGGCAAAGTTGCTTGGGACTGGTGGAACTTCAACAATGTCTACGACGTCGACTTCAAAGCGGGAGTCAACACGCAAACTTACAAGTACTACATCGACTTTGCCGCCAAGTACGGCCTCCAGTACGTCATTCTCGACGAAGGCTGGTACAAGCTTGGAAATGTTCTGGAAGTCGTTCCCGAAATCAACATGGAAGAGCTCACCACCTACGCCAAGGAGAAAAACGTCGGGATCATTCTCTGGGTCATCTGGAAGTCGCTCGACGATCAGCTCATTCGCGCGCTCGACCTCTATGCCAAATGGGGCGTTAAGGGCATCAAGGTGGATTTCATGCAGCGCGACGACCAGAAGCTCATCAATTTCTATTACAAAGTCTGCAGCGAAGCGGCCAAGCGCAAAATGCTCGTCGATTTCCATGGCGGCCAGAAGCAGATCACAATGACTCGCACGTGGCCCAACATGATTAGCGGTGAAGGCGTTCGTGGCATGGAGTGGAGCAAGTGGAGCGCCGAATCCGAACCCACACACAACGTCACTTTGCCCTTCACGCGGATGTTCCTGGGCCCCATGGACTACACGCCCGGTGCCATGCGCAATGCCACACGGACCACATTTGCGCCCATCTTCCAGCAGCCCATGGCTTTGGGGACGCGCTGCCACCAATTGGCTATGTACGTAGTCTACGAGTCACCGCTGCAGATGCTCTCGGACAGCCCCTCGAACTATTTGCGCGAGCCGGAAGCCATGGAGTTTCTTGGGCCCGTTCCCTCCGTGTGGGATGACACTAGAGCGCTTGATGGCCGCATCTCCGAATATGTTTTGGTCGCGAGAAGGAGCGGCAACGACTGGTATGTGGGCGCGATGAGTGATTGGATGGCACGCGAGTTGGAAGTCGATTTTTCCTTCCTAGCGGACGGCAATTTCACGATGGATGCTTACCAGGACGGCGTAAACGCCGACCGCATGGCTGGTGACTACAAAAAGATAGAAATACAAGTCAACAGGAACACCAAGTTGAAGATAAAATTGGCTCCTGGTGGTGGCTGGGCAGCGCACCTCCACCCATAAGAATTCGCGGATCTCTCATAGAACCTTTGCGTGATTGGTCCGTGGGGCGAATGGGGGAGTTCAGGACCCCTCAAAAAAATCTAAGTGACTGTGGCGCCGTGCCTTGGCTTAGATCTTTCCTCGTTCGCAACGAGACGTTCCCAGGCCTGGGAATGCAAGTTTGAGTAACGGGTACAAGAATGTGGTGCATAATTTGGTCCCATGCTCCCCTGGCTTTCTCAGTGGCCGGTTTTGGGTGACCCCTGAGGATGAGAAGGAGGGTGGCAGGGATCGAATCCAGGTCCGACGCTTGGGAAGCTTGCAGCAAGAATCTGTAGATCTGAACTGGCGGTACTTAACAAATTTGACGGGGCCAAAGCTGGAAAATGAATGGAAAATGAGGCATCAGGAGATTATTGCCAGTCGGATTCCACGAGATCCTGGAGGCGGACGTTGGGCAGGTCGAGTTGGATGCGAAGTTGGCGTTTGAGGTCGGGGCGTGCAAGCCTAATTTCGGACCGGGGCAAAGAATCAAAGATTTGGTTCTTTGTTGCGGTTTGGCTTCCAGATCAGTGAATAGCGAAACGGGCCTGAACCAGATTGAATAGTCTGCGATAGGAGTGTAATTGGCGTCCGGAAAGCTATAGTGATTTGAAAATTCCCAGGCATGGGAAACAGCATCTTCCCGTTGGAATCCCCGAAGCCGACCGCATCCGTCCCCACTGACCCAATCCGAGGGAATCGGCCTGGATTGCCGTGCCAGAAAGAACGTCGTTTATCGACGCGTCTCCACCACGGCGGTTTGCTTTGCGCTGGCGAAAGAAACGAAGCAATCCCCACGGCTTCCTGTTTCCGAACCGGCGCGGCACTCGGCCACGTTTGCGGGACAACGTGGTGAAGTACGGCCTGAAGCCCGTGCTTCGTAAACTCGGAATACCATCGCAGGAGGTTGGCCTTCATGCGTTCCGGCATGGGCTAGCCAGTGAACTGGCGCACGCGGGTACGCCATTGCCCACGCTCCAGCAACAAATGCGGCACGCGGACATCACAACGACGCTTCGCGTGTATACGCATGTGATCCCCGATTCGCAGCGGAAAGCTGTAGAAGCGGCAGCAATCCCCGCCAATCAGTACAATGTACCGATTGGCACAGAAAATTAGCCGCAAACTGTTTGTGTTGAATAGGTTGGCGGAAGCGTGTGGGAGTCGAACCCACCATTCGACCCGCGAAGGACCGAATCGCCGGCTTTGAAGGCCGGGGAGATCACCGGACCCCTTTCGCCTCCGAGTACGGAGTCTATCATGCGACGTGCACTTGATTGGACACGGCCAAGTCGTCGGCCGCTTCGGTGACTGACTTTGATTCTAACGCATCGCGATTTAGAATCCGACCGGCTCTGCGCGGAAATGTGGACGGCCGTCCAAAGCGACCCCGAATACGCGGGCAAGACGACGCTCTTCATCCTGCCAGACTTTGGCCGGGACTCAGACAATGACTCAAGTTCAAGTGGGAACGGATTTCAGCATCATCGTAGGGGAGACACGCTGTCCCGAACCACGTGGATGATGGCCATGGGAGCAGGCGTGCGCGAAGGAGTGGTTTTCGACCGGCTGGTGGCGTCGATCGACCTCGTTCCGACTCTGGGTTCGATGCTGGGCTTTTCTCCCACACTCGCGCAGGGCAAACCCATCCCGGAACTACTATAGTTGCAAATGCTTCCGCGTGATCTCAAACCCGAACATCTCAGAGGCTATCCGCCACAAGCGAGGAAACTCGTCTGCGACCATCTTCAAACGCTGCGATTGCTTCCCCTGAGCTTCTTGCCGAGCCTGTTACGCGAGGCCATTGAATACGATTTCAGATTCCCCGTTGAGCGCAAGACCATCGAGAGAGAGATTTCGAATTTGAGCGCTCTTTCGGGCGAACAGCTGAATGAGTGGTTTCGAGAGTTCGTGGCTATTCATCTTTCCCACGCCCTCGAAAATCTTGATTGGATAAACGCGCCCGGCGCAATTCCTGGAAGAACTCTCGGCGTACTTTTGGACCACCCACCAAATGGATGCATTCCGCAAAGCAGCGACAGATTACGCCGACCGGCTGCGCCAGGCCTCCCCCCTGAACTCCCCACTTTACAAAGGCTATGGATCACCATCATCGCTCAGATGCGCGCCCCGCCGATTTCGGTTTCAGCGACGCCGGAGACGAGGTGCTGAATCGCTTTCAGGTCAGGCTGCTGACCGAGGGTTCCGGAACCCAGATTTTCAGCACCACATTCACTCAATGGGAGGCGCGCGCAACCACTCACTATGCTGGTTCGCTTCGCGCCGCGCCAACGACAAAGATCGATGAACGAACTGCTGTCTGGGCACCTAGGCGATGAAGAACTCGATCCCGCTGGTTCGCTGATCGATGCCGATATGGGTGCCTACTATACCTGGCTGAACCAGCAGCGATTGGAGCGAAGCAGGCTTCCTTTCTGGTTTGGTTTGAAAATCATAATGAGGAACTGGCCATTGGGCCTTCGATACCGCGCGGAACAGAATCAACAACAACAGCAGCGGACCTCCGAGAATTGCTTGCCTGGATAACATGAGTATTTGCGAGGGACTTACCGCGCGGACTGAGCTCAATTGCGCTGGGAAACCAGCGTCGCGGCTTGGTTGGTACGAATGAGGGCTGCGACCAGGTCATAGAGCGCGGGACTCGTGCAAACTTCGTAGAATGGGTGTTCTGTAGGTCGGCCAACTTTTCCATCCGGAAGCAATTGGCGCGCAAAAGCTTTGCGAAGGACCAGGAGTTCCACGGATTCACCGAGCGGGACTTCGCCATAAACGAGCGTGACGTTTTGCTTGCCCCATGGCATGTCGAGTTTTGTTTCGACAGTGTCGAGGGAGATTTCCTCGGAAAGCTTTTTGAAGCCCTCCTCGTTGAGCTCAATGCCGTTCATGTTGTAGCGGACAAGGAATTCGTCCAACTCTTCGGCGGAGGCGCCCTCCATGGTGTTTAGGAATTGGAAGACAGAAAAATGCGTCTTCTGTTTGGCTAGCATGCGTTTGGCGAGCTTGGAGCAGCCGGACAGGCGGTCGGAAAGATTAAGCGCTTTCGAAATCATGATCCGTGAATCACCGTCCACCCAGTACGTGGGAGCGTCCCCCTGAAAAGCGACGCCTAAACCAAGTTCGAGAGCAGGAAGATTGCTGCAAGAAGCGCCCTCGTTATAGGAGTTGCATACTGCGAGAATCTGCCGGGAGAGGATACAGGCTTTGGCCACGGGGCGCGCGTAGGTCACAGACGATTCCGTTTCGAAAATCGCCAGAATGATGGCATCGCCTTCGATAAAAACCTTCTTAGCGCCGTAGCGGTCCAAAAGTTTTTTCACCGGCTCGTGCAAATTCAGGCTGAAGTGTGACGCGGGGTTCAATCCGCGAGAGAGAAGATCCTGAGTCATGCGCGTAGAGCCGCGAACGTCCGCCTTAATGATGACGTGAGAAATGACAATGTCTTGCTCCAGCCTGGCTTCCTCCGCGAGAACGCACTCATAGAGGCAATTGTTCATGCGCGAGAGGTCGCGAGCCTTTTCGGTGCTGACCAGATTAATGCGCTCCATATTTGTCGTCAGGTGCTCGGCGTCACGAAGATCCCGATGCAGGCGGAAGAAGTCACTCGCGAACCGCAAAATAAATTCTTTCATCTCCTCCCGGGAGTAACGTTGAATCCTCCGGGAAAGCTCTTCAATGGTTCGCAGCGACAGCTTCTTCGCCGGGACCTGCTTGATGACTCTTTCCACTTGCTTCAGCTCGTCTTTGGAAACTAACGCCCGACGAAGCTGCTGAAGATGCAAAGGTGGACAGTATTCCGCAACGATGGGGCGAACTTCATAACTAGCCAGCACGCAAAAAAGCATTTCGTATTGCTCAAGGCGATCCAGCAGCCGCGTCAAAAGCTGGGCGCGCAGAGGTGCGGATTCCTCCGGCCCCGTCTTTGCCTCGAACAGGCGCTGCGCGTTTTCCGGATCGTCGAGGTACTCGCTGAGCCTGGAGGCCTTTCCTTTGCGGAAGAAATCCAGCTTCTGACGGGCTTCTTCCACTTGAGGGCCGATTTCTTCCAGCTTAAGTTCCTGGTGTTTGAGCCGCCCTTCGATATCGTGCAAAGAGGCTTTGAGGTCGGCAGGATCATCGGAGCTCAGGAATTTGTTGAAAAAACTCTCGCCACGGTCGAGGCGCTTTTGCGTAGCTTCACGCTGCTCCTCAAGATTCGTAATCTCGTCGCGGATGGCTTGAACGCTCTCAAGCAAAGCCGTATGCAATTCGACGGCCTCCTTGTGGGCCGGATCATCGGCCACGGTTATGCCGGCCTCGCGGAGAAATTCCTGAAAGAGAGCATCCATGCCCTCGAAGCGGTCCGGGTCCCGCGCATAATTTCCAAGAAGCACGTAGTTCTCAAGGAAAAATACGTCATCTTTGCCGCCATCGAGAAAAATCAGGCGGTTTTTGCAAAGCTCGTAGTAAGGAGAAAAGTCTTCTCCGAATAAGGCGCGGCGTGTCTTGGCGATGGTGTTCTCTTCGATATCCACCAGAATCTGGGCAACTTGCTGGCCCACGCGCCGGATGACGGAGCGCCGCGAGGCCTGGAGCTCCGACAAACGCGCTTTGATGACGTGCGCCTGCTGGCTGCGCTCGAAATGCTCACCGCGCTGGCGAACCCACTCCTTCCCTTCCAGGATGATGTTGGCGAACTGATTGCCGATTTCCGAAGTAAGAAACTTCAGCAGGCTCAATCGAAACAGGAGGTCAATCTCAATGTTTTTGTGGTACTTCGCCTGGGTCAGAGCACTCTGTAAGAGTTCGGACAACAGCTTGCGAAAAGCGACGGAGTCCGGCCCGCGCGAGGGGCGCGGCTCCATGCCGGGGGCCTGCGCGGAGCTCGTGTGCTGGCGGATAAGGTCGAGCAGGTAATCGCGAGCCGCCTGAACGAATTTGGGGCTGAGGAAAACGTCGTGGTGAATGTTGTCGACGCCGATGGCCAGCGTCCCCATGGGGATCGTGACGTTATAGCTCTTCAGACCGATTCCGGACGGTTCGGGCGAGCTGAATATGGAAAGTTGGCTGGACATGTCCTTCGGCCACAGGGCTGTTCCCAAGCTAACAGCCGGACAGGGGGCGGGCAAGGAATCCAGGGGACAGGCGTAACCAGGTAGTTAGCGGAGAGACCCAGAGCGACGTGAGTCAGGGGGGATCCAGGACCGAAATTCGGCGGGTGTCGCCTCCGAGATGCTCAAGCCGCACGCGGAGCACGGGCCAAGGGGACGGAAGAGGGAACTTCTCGGACCATTCGAGGATGGCTACGGCAGGGACGCCGAACATGTCCTCCAAGCCGAGCGTCTCAAAGTCGTGAAAGGTCTCAATGCGGTAGAGGTCGGCGTGGAAGACCTCGGCTTGCTTGCCATAAACGTGGACGAGCGTAAATGTTGGGCTGGTCACATCGTTCTCGTTGGCGGCGCCGAGGCCTGAAACCAGGCCTTTGGTCAAAGTGGTCTTCCCCGTGCCTAAATCTCCGGTCAGGAGCACTAAGACTGGTGGTTTCAATCGTTTAGCGAATTCCCTGCCCCATTGAACGGTCTCCTCGGAGGAATGGGTAATGATTTCTTCAGCCAAGGTTACGCAACTCCGTGAGCAAACGATGATAGGTGGCAGGGAGAGTATCCGCAATTTCGCCGGCCAACAGCCCAGCCTGCCCAGGTTGGGAAGTAGATTCGTCACCAGCTCGACCGTGCAAGCAAACGCCCAGGGCCAAGGAGCGCTCCCAATGTTGAACGCCAAGTTGGGAGACAGTCCCAGCAAGGATTCCCGTCAACACGTCACCGGAGCCACCCTTAGCCATTCCCGGATTTCCCGTGGTATTCACAAAAGCAAGACCGTCGGGCGTAGCCAAGATCGTATGAAAGCCCTTCAGGATTACGTGCGCCCTCCAGGCTTTGGCTGCCTTTAGAGCAATCCCCAGCCGGTCTCCTTGAACGGTTGTGTTCGAAACACCGAGAAGCCGAGCCATCTCGCCGGGATGGGGTGTGAGCGCAAGATGCGGGGTCTTACGCTTGACTAGGTTACCCGCGCGTCCGGCAAACGCGTTCAGTCCATCGGCGTCTAGAATGACCGGTAACTCGGTCTGCCGAACAAGCGACGTGACGAATTTCTGGGTTTCCTCGTGAGTACCAATCCCTGGCCCGATCGCCAGAAGAGTCTTGCCTTCCATGAGCGCATGAAGGCGGGTTTTTCCATTTGCAGCTGCAATCGTGCCTGCCTCGGTGGAAACTAAGGGCTCGGTCATAAGCTCGGCTTGCGCCGCCGCAATGATGGGAAGCACCGCATCCGGCGTGGCCACCGTCACCAGGCCGGCTCCTGAACGCAGCACCCCACGTCCCGCCAAAATCGCCGCGCCGGACTTGCCCACCGATCCAGCAATCACCAGAACGTGGCCGTATCTGCCCTTGTGAGAATCGGCCGGACGGACCAAGGGAAGCTCTCTGAATTCATGCGGTTCAATCCATCGAACTTGTCCTTTGCCCACTTCTTCGATGAGCTCGCGTAGCGATCCAATGTCGCGCACATGGAGCTTCCCACAGCATGAGGAGTCCCGCGAAACAAGCTGCCCCATCTTGGGAGCAGTGAAGGTAACCGTAGCGTGAGCGCGAAGCACAGGCCCTTCTGCTGGTTCCCCGTCCGAAGGCAGGCCCGACGGAGTATCCACGGCAACTACCGCTTCGGGATATAAAGAAGTGGCATCGCGCGAAATCTTGTTCACATCCTCAATCACCGATGCGAGGAGACCTTCGACCTTTCCTTTGAGTCCCGTCCCGAGCAGAGCGTCCACAATCAAACGCGACTGGCCAACTTCGCTCCGAACACGCTCCCATGTCTCGCACGTTGTAATTTCCTCGATTTTGGCCCCTGACTTCTTGAGCCGCACGAGGTTCTCCGCGGCGTCCCCGCGCACACCGTCTTGACGGGCGAAAAGGTAGACTGCCGGTTTAAGGCCCATTTCTTGAAGCTGCCTCGCGACGACGAAGCCATCACCGCCGTTATTCCCTTTGCCGCAAAGCACTGCCGCATGACTGGCGGCCGCATCGCCATAGGAAGTTCGCAGGAATTCAAAGAAACGCGTTCCTGCATTTTCCATGAGTTGCAGACTGGGAATGCCGTAGCGCTCCGTCGTCAGGCGGTCTACTTCGCGCATTTCCGCTGCTGTAAGAGCTTTCATGAGAGGTTCACAGAACGATCAGAGCATCCAGCCGCCGCTGACATTAACGACTTGTCCGGTGACATACTCGGCCTCTTGCGAAGCAAAAAAGGCCACCGTGGCGGCGACGTCTTCGACGGTCGGCGGACGCCCGATCGGGAAACGCGCGTCGCGGATCCGACGGGCCTCTTCCAGAGTCAATTCGTTTTCGTCGATGCTGGAAGGGTTCACCACGTTGACGGTGATGCCGTTTTTCGCTTCTTCGAGCGCCAAAGAGCGGGACAGCGCAACGACTGCAGCTTTGGCCGCTGCATATGCCGAAATTTTCGCCTGGCCGAAGGCGCGCTCCGCGCCGACCGCCCCCATATTGATGATGCGTCCCCAGCGCGCCTTTCTCATGTGCGGCAGTGCCGCGCGGCACATGTACAACACGGTAAAAAGATTCGAGGCGAAAATGCTCTGCCAGTCCGGCAGCGAGGATTCTCCAAGCATGCCCCACCGAAAATCGCCGACGTTGTTAACCACAATATCCACGCGGCCGTAGCGATCGGCGACGGTTTTGACGAGCTGATCGCAGCGATTCGAATCGGTAACGTCTGTCTCGACAGCAACGCAGTCCGCGCCACCAGCTTGCAACTGGCGCAGCGTCTGTTGGGCAGCCACTTTATTCGAGCGATAGGCAATGGCGATTCGCGCGCCGTCTTCCGCAAGCTTCAACGCCAGCCCCCGGCCGATGCCCCGGCTCCCGCCGGTCACCAGTGCCACACGATTCCTCAGCGACATTCTTTTCCCCAGCCAGCCCTTGGAAGGATTTTCAGTATAGCTTACAGGCAGCCGACCTACTACCGGAGCCGTGTGACGATGACCGTCATGTCATCCGCCTGCTCGGGCGTTCCTGCCCATTCCTCAGCGGCCGCCATAAGCGACTCTGCCACCATCAGCGGCTTTGCGTGCTGCACGCGGATGGCTGCTTCCTTCAATCGCGCAATGCCGAACTCTTCCCCATACACGTTTTCCGGTTCCACCAGGCCGTCACTGTAACCGATGAGCAACGAATCGGGCGAAACTTGCAACTCGCCTTGTTCATAAACGTAATCGTCCAGGACACCAAGCACCATTCCGCCTTTATCCAGGAGATGCGCGGAGCCGTTGCAGATAAGGAACGAAGGCAGATGGCCCGCGTTGGTGTAGCGAAGAGTGCGCGAGACGCTATCGTAGACGGCAATGAAGAAAGTGGCGAAACGGTCATCCCCCGTATTGCGCACGAGATGTTTGTTCAGCCGTGCCACGAGTTCGGCAGTGCTGAGGCTTTCGCTGCCTGCGGTTAACGTCTGGCTGCGCAACGCCGCCTGCAAGCTAGCCATTAGCAGCGCCGCGGAAATTCCCTTGCCCGAGATGTCGGCGATGGCAATGGCCACATGCGTAGGGCTGAGTTGAATGAAATCGTAGTAGTCGCCGCTTACCGAGCGCGCCGCCTTGCAAATGGCCTCGATTTCGACGCCGGGGACCGAAGGCAGGGTACTGGGAAAAAGCTGGTTCTGCACTTCCCGAGCGATAGAGATTTCATTTTCCAGGCGCTGGCGCTTGTTTTGCTCTTCGATGAGCGTGCCGATCGAACTCGTCATTTGATTGAAGGAGTCGCCTAAAGCGCCAAGCTGGTCCCTGCGCTCGACCTGAATTCGGTGGGAAAACTCCCCGCTCTGGACAAACTGCGTGGCTTTATAAAGATCGGCGACCGCGCGTGTGATACGCCGGGTCAGCACAATTCCCGTAGTCCACGCCACCGCTTCGATGAGAAGAAATATGATTATAACGAGCACGAAAAAGATGACGTACGAACTGCGTAGTTCTCCTAGTGACGTGAAAATTCTAGCGTTCAATCGCGATGGCCGGCCATTGGAAACCGCCAGCAATGGTCGCGCCGGGTCCACTCTTCCATCCTTCGCCACAAAAACGGAATCGAGTCGCGACACGACATTCACGGGCGAGTCGAGCCAGAACATCGGCGTCTGGAGTGCGCGGTTGCTGGCGACAATACGATCCGCCACGCGATATTGCTTCCCGCCAGACGAATAAAGAACGCCTTGAGGCGCGGTTCCTTCGTAGTTCTCCATGAGATTGAGCTGGATGACGCCCAAATCCGGCGCAATGGTGCTGAGGAATTCCGGCTTGACCGGCACCCTAAGAACGACGCACCGCGGTTCCTTGGAATCCTCAATCCTGCGCAAGCTGATGAGTGAAAGCGACTCGGAAGGCGAATCGCCTTCTTGCAGCAGGCCAGTGAACGAGTTTTTTCCCTGAGCGACTTTTTGCAGCAGCGAGAGGTCGCTGGAGAATTCAATTTCCAGTTTGGGAAGTTCATTTTCATGAACGGCGTGGGATTGCGCGGCGAGGATTCGTTCCGATTCGTTCTCGGTAATGCTGGGTGGGAGTGTCTTATGCGCGATTGCAATATGCTGCGCAATATCCGCGATCATTTCGAGACGCTGGCGAATATCCTCATAGAGAAGATAGGCCCCCAGTTGCGAATAGAGGATGCGAGCAGCCAGCACGACGAGAATGACGATAGATATGATCGGAACGACCGCAATAAACAGATAGGCGACAATGAGCCGGTTTCTCAAGCTCCAGAGCAATCGGCTTCGCCACCATCCCACAAACCGGACGATGAGATAAACGCCTGCGACTACCGCCAGGAACTCCAGAAAGCGGAAAACCCTGCCGTTAATGCCAAACAGCTCAACGAGTAACCCCAAGGCCACCAATATCGCGCAAACCACCTCCAGCCACGACAGCCGGCTCCAATTTTTTTTCAGACTCGCAAGAAACGTTTTCATGGGTTCGCAATCGGAAGAAATACTCTACCTGAAGATGCGCTGGCGCGCAGAGACAACCACGCCGAAAGCCAGCCACAGCCAGCTTTTGCGCCGAGGTTTTGCGTCAGCCTATTACGCGGATGACTTATTGCTGGGGAAGATTCCTAACCCGGCTATGGTGCCGGCTATAGGAAAAATAAACCACCAAGCCTATAATCAGCCAGCCGATCAGGCGGGCCCAGTTAATCCAGCCGAGTTTGTACATCATGTAGCCATTGAAGACGATACCCAGCAACGGAACGATGGGTAGCATTCCGTTGAGGTAAATCCCCGGCGTACGAAAGGGCCGGGACTGATCGGGATTACTCCGGCGAAGAATCACGACCGCGATGCACACCATGATAAAAGCCAGCAGCGTCCCGATATTCACCATTTTCCCGATGTCATCGATCGGAGTGATGCTGCCCACAACGGCCGCCAACAGCCCGACCAGGATGGTGTTCTTGTACGGCGTGCGAAACTTTGGATGGACTGCGGCGAAGAACTTCTTCGGTAGCAAGCCGTCATTGGCCATCGCGTAAAGCACGCGCGTCTGGCCGAGCAACATGACCAGCATGACACTTGTCAGCCCCGCCAGTGCGCCTAGAGTGATGATGTGCGAGGCCGTCGAAAGGCCGCGGTCGAGGAAGGCCACTGCGATGGGAGCTTCGATGTTCACGTCCTGCCAGCGAACCATGCCGGTCAAAACGCCTGCAACCGCAATGTATAGCGCGGTGCAAATCAGCAGCGAAGCCATAATCCCAATCGGCAAATCGCGCTGGGGCTTATTGCACTCTTGTGCTGTGGTCGAAACGGCGTCAAATCCGATGTACGCAAAAAAGATGTACGCCGCTCCCGCTCCGATTCCGGAGAAGCCCATCGGCGCAAACCTAGACCAGTCATGACCCCAATTGGAAGGGTCCACATAACGGCTGCCAAGCGCGATGACAAACAGAACCACGGCCACCTTGATGGTCACGATTGTTGCGTTGAATCGCGCGCTTTCTTTAATTCCTATTACGAGAATCGCCGTGATGATCAGGGCGATCACAAAGGCTGGAAGGTTGAAGCCGACCTCCGCTCCAAAAAGTTTAGGTGCGCCTAACAGATCCTGCGCGCGCTGCACCAGCTCCGGAGATCTTGCCGCCATAATGGCATCCACTTTATCAAGAAATGCCTGCGTCCCCGGAAGCAGCGACGGATCCGAGGCCCGCGCCATCTCGCGCGCGATCATTTTCGTAGCCGTAGCCAAACCCGTCCAGTGGTCATAAGCCAGCCACAGCGGCATCCTGAGGTGCAATATCTTTAACAGCTCGATGAAGTGGTTCGACCAACCCGAAGACACCGTGCTCGCACCCATGGCGTACTCGAGCGTAAGGTCCCAACCGATGATCCACGCAAAGAGCTCGCCCAGTGTGGCGTACGCGTAGGTGTAGGCGCTCCCCGCCAGCGGAATCATGGCGGCGAATTCTGCATAGCACAATCCGGCAAACGCGCAGCCCAGTCCCGAAAGCACAAAGGAGAGCATGAGGCCCGGACCCGCATAGTGCGCGCCGAGGCCGGAAAGCACAAAGATGCCCGCACCGATGATCGCCCCGACGCCCAGCGCGGTCAGCTGGAAGGGGCCGAGCGTGCGCTTCAAGCTGTGGCCGCCCTCATCCTTGCATTCCTCGAGGAGCAAGCTCATCGGTTTTCTTGCGAACAAGGGGTTGCCCATGCAACTCCTCCTCTCGTGAATCTGTCTTCGTCTTCGCCTCCGCCTCGTTCCTCACTGCCATTTTGGCTGGAAAGCATTGTAGTTGGCGCGCGGCGCCGCGCCCTACAAGAAAATTCTGTCTCTCAGGATCGCTGGGTTCTTGACAACCACCAGGAACGGAGCCAATAGACTGGTACTCCAATAACAACAATTGCCAAACCCTTGCCCGAAGTTGTCGTCTTGTAAAGAACCAATACAACCACGATCGCCAGCGCCGACACGATGTACAACAGTGGCAGAAGAGGATAGCCAAATGCTTTGTATGGCCGCTCGACTTGAGGTTGCCTTACCCTCAAAACGAAAATACCTGCAATCGTGAGCGCATAAAAAAACAGGACTGAGGCCACCACATAATCCAGCAGCTCGTTGTAAAGGTTTCCGTAACTTCCATCAGGTTGCCTCGTACGCATCAAGATCAGCATAGCGATCCAGATCCCCTGAATGATAAGCGCGACGCCCGGCACTCCTTTCTTGTTGAGCGTGCCAGTCGAGCGAAAGAACAATCCGTCGCGAGCCATGGCGTAGGAAACGCGCGCGCCGGCAAGAATCAGCCCATTGTTGCAGCCGAACGTCGAGATGATGATGGCCACGGCCATGATGGCTGCGCCTGCCGGACCGAAAATCGCGTTCAATGCCGCACTCGCCACGCGGTCGTCAGGAACGGTTTGAATCTGTGCCAAGGGCAGCGTAAACAAGTACGCGAGATTCGCGAGGAAATACAGCGTCATGACGATGATCGTCCCAAACGCCATCGAAAGTGCCACGTCGCGCTTTGGATTCTTCACTTCCGCGGCGGTAAAGCCGATGTTGTTCCAGGCGTCCGCCGAGAACAGCGATCCAACTTGCGCGACGCCGAAGGCCACAAACAATCCAAATGCGCCGCTCGCTGCGCTGACCGTTGGCAAGAAGCTCTTCAGGAAATTCGCGCCTGGTTCCAGGGTTTGCGGATTGTGAAGCGCCCACAGATGGCTGAAATTCTCGCGAATCGCTCCGGCATTTCTGCCCACGAAAATCCCAAGAAAAATTAGGCCCGCGAGTGACAGCGTCTTCGCGCTGGTGAAAATGTTCTGGATCAGTTTGCCCAGCCGCACGCCCAGTGTGTTGAGAAACGTAATGAAAACGATCATCAGGATAGCAACCAGCTGCTGCACCGACAGGCTGATCGCGTATTTCGAACCAAGTGAAAGCGGGTGGACAATCCATGTTTCGGGGGAGATCCAATGAAACAACACTCCGAGATATCTCGCAAATCCCACGGCCACCGCCGCGATCGTTCCCGTTTGAATCACAAGAAAAAGCGTCCAGCCGTAAAGGAAACCCCACAGCGGCGAATACGCCTCGCGCAAGTATACGTATTGGCCGCCGGCGCGCGGGAAAAGGGCCGCAAGCTCCCCATAAGAAAGCGCCGCCGAAATGGTGAGCAAAGCCGTCAGAATCCAAGTGAGCAGCAACCCGCCCGGTGAGCCAGTTTCCCGCGAAATCTCCGCGGCCACGATGAAAATGCCGGAGCCGATCATCGAGCCAACGACAATCATCGTGCCATCGAACAAGCCGATGGCCCGCACGAAACCCTGTTCGCTCGAAGCGCTTGCCGAAGAAATCGCTTGGGTGCTCTCAGCCATTCCTCATTCCCTTAAGTCCTTAAGCGCCTGCCGCGCGGTTTACGGCTCTAGGGTTTCGATGAATTGACGTGCGCGCTCGCCCGGATTCCTTGCGCGCAGAATATCGCTGATCAAGGCCACCGCATCGGCCCCCGCTCGCACCACTTCAGCAGCCCGCTCCAGCGTGATCCCTCCAATGGCCACGATGGGTTTGTCGGTCAGCGGCCGCACCTGTCGAATGAATTCCGTTCCGACCACCGGATCGGGATTCGACTTGGTTGACGTGGAGAAGATAGGCCCCACAGCAATATAGTCCGCTGAAGTGCCGGCGGCCTGCTCAAATTGCGCGCCATTATGTGTCGAGACGCCAACCAGCCTCCCCGGCCCTACAACAGCGCGCGCGTCTTCAACGGCCAAATCTTCCTGCCCCACATGAACGCCGCTTGCACCCGCCAGCGCAGCCACGTCCGCACGGTCATTCACAACGAAAGTGACACCCCGAGGCACCAACGCCAAGGAAAGCTTCTTCGCGTTTTCGAGCAATTCGCGGGAAGACGCCTCTTTGTGCCGGTACTGGAGCACGCGGACACCAGCATCCACAAGTTGGCGGGCGCACTCTGTTTCGGGAATGGTAAGCAACGCTCGGTCTAATATCACATACAGTCGTGGGAGAACAAGGCGCATTCTCGCTTATTTCCCATTCGTTCCCACGAGCCGGTCAATGAAGTGGGTATTGTAATTCCCTGACACAAATCTCGGATCCGCCACAATTCTACGATGCAGCGGAATCGACGTCTTGATGCCTTCGATCACAAACATCTCCAGGGCACGCTTCATGCGCCCGATGGCTTCCGTGCGGTCGCGGCCTTTGACGATCAGCTTGGCTATCATCGAATCGTAGTACGGCGGAATCACGGCATCCGCATACGCAGCGGAGTCCACGCGCACGCCCGTGCCGCCCGGCGCCTGGAACGTCGTGATGCGCCCCGCTGACGGCACGAAGGTGTCCGGATCTTCCGCGTTGATCCTGCATTCGATGGCATGCCCCGAAGAAATGGCAGTTCCCGTAGCATCCTCCATCTTCTCGCCCGCAGCGATCCGGATTTGCGCCTTGATCAAATCCACTCCCGTCACCAGTTCGGTCACTGGATGCTCCACCTGGATGCGCGTGTTCATTTCGATGAAGTAGAGAGAACCATCCTCATCCATCAAAAACTCAATCGTTCCCGCATTCGTATAGCCGACCGTTTCTAGAGCTTTGACAGCCATCGCGCCAAGTTCTTTCCTCCGCTTGGCGTCCATCACGGGTGAAGGCGATTCCTCCACCAGCTTTTGGTGCCGCCGTTGGATGCTGCACTCCCTCTCGCCGAGATGAATGATTTTGCCTTGCTGGTCGCCCAGCACTTGAAACTCGATGTGGCGGGGGAATTCCAGAAACTTCTCCAAGTAAACATCCGGAGTACCGAACGCCTGCTGCGCCTCGCTGCGCGCAGTTTCATACGCCCCAAGAAGTTCTTCCTGCTTGCGCACCACGCGCATGCCCCTCCCGCCTCCTCCGGCCGAGGCTTTCAAGATCAAGGGATAGCCGATGCGCTCAGCTTCCTTGGCGAGCTGCTCTTCCCCCTCCACAATGCCATCGCTTCCCGGAATAGTCGGCAGTCCCGCCGCTTTCATCTCTCGGCGCGCGCGGTCCTTCTCGCCCATTAGCTCGATGACTTCCGGTCGCGGCCCGATGAACGTAATTTCAGACGCTTCACATACCTTCGCGAAGTTGGCATTCTCGGAAAGAAATCCGTAGCCCGGATGGATGGCGTCGACATTGGTGATTTCCGCGGCACTGATCACCTGCGGAATGTTGAGATAGCTTTCGCTGCTGCGCGGAGGTCCGATGCAAACCGCTTCGTCGGCGAAGCGCACGTGCAGCGAATTGCGGTCTGCTTCCGAATAAACGGCCACGGTGGAAATCCCCAGCTCCTTGCAGGCGCAAATGACCCGCAAGGCGATTTCCCCGCGATTGGCAACTAGGATTTTCTGAAACATGACCCGGTATGGCGGTTATTTCTTCCGGCTCGGACGGATGCCAAACAGGGGCTGTCCATACTCGACAGGCTGTCCATTCTCCACGAAAATCCGGACAATCTCGCCCGTCTCGTCCGACTCAATTTCATTCATCAGCTTCATCGCTTCCACGATACAAAGCGTATCCCCTGTTTCCACAAACGCTCCCACTTTCACAAAAGGCTCGGCGCCGGGACTGGGCGAAGGGTAAAATGTGCCCACAATCGGAGATTTCACCAGGTGGAGATCCTCCGTCAAGCGCGCTTCCGGCGCTGCGGGCGCGGCTCCTCCGGGATTGGAAACAATGATCTCTGGTGCTGCCGCTGCTCTCGCCCCAGCCAGCACCACTCCGGAAGATGGCTTGCGCAGGCGGATGTGCAAATCCCCGCGCGAGTATTCAAACTCCTCGAGGTTATGCTGGGTCATGAACTGAAAAAGCTGCTCGATTTGCTGGATTTCCGGGTTGGCAAACGTCGGACTGGACTTTGTAGGATGTTTGCGTTTCATGCTGTTTTAAAGTTCGATGAGCTGCCGCGGCGCGCGGGTCAGCACTTCCGTACGGCCGGCGTGCACGGCGACGTCATCTTCAATGCGAATGCCCCCTACGCCTTCCGCATACACGCCAGGTTCAATGGTAATTACGTTTCCGGATTCCAGACGCTGCGTCTGCCCCCTTGCGACCCTGGGGTCCTCGTGTACTTCCAATCCCAGGCCGTGACCCGTGCCGTGGACGAAAAGATGGTCAAGGCCATAGCCTGCCAGAACGCGACGAGCCGCCCCGTCCACCTCTGTGCAGGCGGCTCCCTCTCTTACCGTCGAGATGGCCGCTTCCTGCGCCTCCAAGACCGCTTTATGCCACGCGCGGATGCGTTTCGAGGCGCGTCCCGCAAAAATCGTGCGGGTAATGTCGCTGCAATAGTGGCCGAGTATAACACCCAGGTCCAGCACGACCAACTCATTTTTCCTCAATCGTTTGCCGGTCGGCCGCGCATGTGGCAAAGCCGACCTCTCGCCAAATGCGACAATGGTCTCAAAAGAAGGCCCCGATGCCCCTCGCCTGCGCATCTGATATTCGATCTCAGCCCCCACCTCATTTTCGCGTACGCCCGGCTTGAGCAGGCCAATGGAGAATTCCATGATTTCCCCTGCTAGCATGGCCGCCTTGCGCATTTGCGCCAATTCCGCGGCCTCCTTGCGCATTCGGAGCTTCTCTACAGCCCCCTCCGCGGGAACCCACTGCCATCGGCTCCGTGCCGCCTTCCTCAGGGCTTGCCATTGCGACACCGTCACACGCGCCGGATCGAAACCCACTCTCCGCACTCGCAGATCCCTGAGGACGCGGGCCGCCGACTCCAACAAGGTTCCTTCTTGCTGGCAGATACGAACCCTCCTCGTTTCCGCTTTCGCCTGCCCCACAAAACGCCCATCCGTAACAAGCGTAGTCCCCTTCCGCGTCACAACCAGCGCACCCGATTCACCGGTAAACCCCGTCAAATAAAACCAGTTCGCCGGATGCGTCACCAGCAGCGCATCAACCTTCGCCGCATTCAGGAGCAACCACAACTTCCGCCGCCGTTGTTGGAACGATGTGTCCATAAACAAAACGAGGAGACTCGAGTCTCCTCGTTTCCGACCTTGGTTAAAAGAGATTTCTCCGGATTATCCGGGGATAATTCGCGGAGTCAGGAAGAACAACAGCTCCTGGGATGTGGTGGTGACGTTTCTCCGCCGGAACAGATTCCCGATGATCGGAAGGCTACCGACAATCGGGACCTCGGAGATGTCCACGCGCTGCGACGAGATGATGACGCCGCCGATTACCACCGTTCCGCCGTCGGCTACCGTCACCTTGGTTTCCGCCGCCTGGGTATCCAGCGCCGGAACGCCTTGAATGCGAGGAATACCAGGGTCAATCTGTGTGTTTTCTACCAGCACGTCCATGAAAATCGTGCCTTCCGCCGTAATCTGCGGAGTAACTTCCAGCTTCAGCACCGCGTCAATGTACTGGACGGAAATCGTGTTATTGATCGTCGTTTGGATTGGAATCTTCGTTCCTTGTTTCACCGTTGCTTTTTCATTGTTCTGGGTGATGACCTTGGGCTTCGAGAGCAGTTTACCGACGCCCTTGGATTCCGCGGCGCTTATCATGAAGTCCAGGGCAAAATTGGGCGAAGTAAATACATAGGAAATGCCGCTGGTCGGTGCCCCAGCGCCCAAGTTTGTCACCAATGGCATGGCAACGTTCGCTGCTTGGGGAGCGGTCGTGCCGGTCGGCGGCAATGGCGGCGTGCCGGCGATCAGCGCCGGCGATGTGGATATGCCAGGGATGAAGGGACGGAAGATCGGGCTGGTGCCAGCCGCCGAGTTGCCGCCAAAAACATTGTTGCCGCTGGAAGTGGCAAACGCGAGCTGCGTACCGATGTCCTGAGCAAAGTTGCGTGACGCGGAAACCACGCGCGCTTCGATTTCCACCTGCTGCGATTTGCGGTCCAACTGGCGGATCAGGTTATCAATAATTGGAATCGTCGAAGGGATGTCACGAATGATAAGCTGATTCGAACGGTCATCGGACAGGATATCGCCGCGCGAGCTGAGAAACTTCTTCAGCGTCTCTTTCAAGGTAGCCGCTTTCGCGTAGCTGAGCACTCGCGTCACGGTAACCGGATCGATCGCTTCCGCCTGGGCCTTCACCAAGTCACGCTGGGACTCTGCCTCCGCCTTCAGCGTAGTCTTTGTGGCAATTCGCAGGACGTTGCCGTTCAATTGCTTGTCCAAGCCGTTGTTTTGCAGCACGATGTCGAGCGCCTGGTCCCAGGGCACCTCATCTAGAACGATGGTCAGACTTCCCTTGACCGCAGGGTCTAACACGACGTTCAACCCGCTAATCTCATGGATGAGCCGGAAAAAGTCGCGCAAATCCACGTCCTTGAGGTTTACCGAGATCGGCTCGCCGGTGTACCTCGCAGCGCTCTGCATCGGAGCCGGCGAGGGTGACTGAGAAGCTGCCGTCGCTGCCAGTGTCGTGGCTGCCGTGTTCGCTTGCTGCATGGCCTGCTGGGCCGCCTGTTGGGGGTTGGGCTCAGCATGCGCCGACCCGCTCTTTTCGCTGAACGATGCGAGTGCGACTGAGGGCTGGGTCAGTTCGCCCGGCAAGGCAAAGCGAGGCGCAGGAATCTGTTGGGCACGAGCAGAACGCTCCGCGGGTTTCCGCTGCAAGGGCGCGTTGTTCTCGGGCTTTTGCGATGTCGCGTCGGTCACCGATGTTGTTAGCGTCGACTTTTGCGACAGGCTTACCGGCGTTGCCGCCGAGGTGCTAAAGGAAACCACCACCGCTTCGCCGTCCCGCGAGACATGGTATGGCGTTGCCGCCGTTAGGTCGATCACCACTCGCGCGACGTTCGGCTGGTATTGTGCCATGCGCACCTCCAGCACAGGAGCCGACACTCCCGGGATCACCGTCTTGTGAACTGCCAACCGGGCCCCCACGAAGTCTAGAACCAGACGGTCCGGGTGCCGCATGCGCGCGGCGCGCACGTCGAGCTTTCCTTCGCCTTCCACTCGCACAGCCGAGTGCTCCGGTGCCTGCGTAATAGCAACGCTAGAGATGACTGCGGCAGACTTGCTCGCGCCGGTGGCCTCCACGGTCTGGGCCCACATCGGTCTCGTGGCCACTGTCAAGCTCGCTAGGAGCAGGCCATACTTCAGGGCTGGCCGATTTATCTTCATTGCTGTTCTCCTGAACTGGTGGAGTAAATTCGTTTGTTCACTTGGCGTTCCACAGGCTTGCCGAAGGCATCTTTTCCCTCTTCATGGAAAGAAACGCCGTCCATAGTGATCCTTTCAACACTGCCGTCATACAGGTGATCGCCCTCACGCAGGAAATAGGTTCTTGCCTGCGGGTTGGAAACTACGGCAATCATTCCGTTGGGAGCGCGCACGATTCCGTCCAGCCGCAGCGTGCTGACCTGCAGCCCCGCCTTACCCTGTGGAAGGTTGGCAGGCCCCTTGCCGCTCTGTGAGTGGGCGATCAAGGACTCAAACGGATCCCGGCGCGCAGCGCTCAATTCGCTTTCCGCAGCCGGCTTTGGCGCCCCGGCAGGCCCCGCTGCCTTTTCTACTGGCTTGTTTGGCTTTGCCGCGCTTTGCTTCTTCGCTGGCTTTGCGGCTGGCTTGGCCGCTGGTTTAGCCGCAGACAGAAGCCCTGGCTTTGCCGTTGCCTGTGCAGCGGGTTTTGCCGTTTGCGGCGCTGGCTTGGTCGCTGGTGCCGCCACTGGCTTGGCTGGAGCTTGTCCCGCGGGTTTTACCGGAGGTTGCGCCGGTGGCTTTGCACCGGCTTGCCCGCCCGATTTCGCGGCCGTCTGCCCCGCCGGCGTTGCTTGCACTGCTGGTTTGGCTGGAGTCTGTGTTGCCGGCTTGGGCGGCTGCTGCGCGCCCTGCCCCGCCTGGTCAGCGGAGTTCCCGCTGGTCGACGGCAGTGGGTCCCTCTGCGCGTGCAAACTTGGAGCTGTTGCGGCAATCAGGAGCCCTAATCCGACATTTATTGCTGAACGCATAGTTCGCTCATTCCCGCTCAGGGTTTTCCAGGCGCGCTGCCCGGCTTGGCTCCCGCAGGAGCCGCACCGGAATCAGCGGGCTTGGTGAAAAATGTGTTTGCGGTGAAAGTTCCCGAAACTGTTGTCCCCGGCCGAACTGGGTACTTTGTCCCTTTCGCACTCTCCGGAGAGTCAAACGCCAGGTCCCCCACGTTGATGATTCGCGACAACCGCCCCAGCCTCCCAAAAAAGTCCAGCAGGTTGAAGTACGGGCCGTCCGCCTGTACTTCGAATGGCATCTCGTAGTGATATTCCTTGGGCACGATCGCGAGTGTCTTCAACCGGCGGATTTGCACGCCGGAAGCGCTCGCAGCCCCCTCCATCAGCCGGATGAACTCATCCGCTTCTTTTTCCTCAGGAACAATCGTTTTCAGCGTTTCCAATTGCTTTGAAAGCGCGTCCATCTGTTGCTTCAGTTCTGCATAGCGCTGCTTGTACACCTGAAGCTGCGTAACTTCTTGGGTTAATTGGTTGCGCTTGTCTACCGCAGCCGCCAGTTCTTCGCGCTCTCGTGCGATGGGCGAACCCGGCGTGTAAACCCCCGCGACCATCAGGAGGATCGCCACTGCCGCGGCCACCAGGGCCTGCATGATCACGGACATGTCTCGCAACGGATTGGCCATGGCCACCCCTACCCTTTCTTCGCCGGCGTCTTACCCGCAGTTGTGGGTGCCGGCGAATTGGCCGGCCGCGCCTGAACCGGCTGTGGCGGAGCGATTTCCGCCGTGATCTGAAACACAAACGTCTGCACTGCCGCTTTATCGTCTTGTTTCGATTCCAGGATTTCCACCTTCTGGAAATACCCGGACCGCTTCAACGCGGTAATAAAATTCGCCACTGCATTGATCGACGCCGAGGATCCGTCCATCGACAACGCATTTCCTTTGCGTGTCATCTGCGTCAGCCAAAGGTTTTCCGTGCGCGACACGGTGTTGGCGACCATCGCCAACAGTTCCTGCCCACCGGTGCGGTCGCGCTGCAACTGCTCGATGGTGTTCACGCGCTGCTGCAAAACTGCTTTCTGCTTCTCGAACGTCTCGACTTGTTGCTTGGTTTGCTCGAGTTCCGCCTTCTGCGTTTGCAGCCTTTTGATCTGCGCGTTCTCGTCCGCCAGTTGTTTCTGCCAGGTGTAGTAAAAGAATCCGAGAACCACGAGTCCCACCACCAATCCAACGGCGATAAACGCCGCAGGCAGCGCGCCTCCCGTGTCTATCGGCGCCGCCCGCCTCGTGGCTTTGGGTCGTACTTGTCCAAGAAGGTTTATTCGAATCATGGCTAGTCGAAGCTCCTCAGCGCCAAACCTACGGCGATCACCAGCCGCGGCGCGATGTCGCGGATCTGGTCATCGCTGTGCCGGCCGGGATTGATGAGCACCCTGCGGAAAGGATTCAACTCCTCCACCGGCATGGCGAATTCTTCGCGCAACAGGTCCACCAGCCCGGGCACGCGCGCCGTTCCTCCGGCTACCACGATTCTCTGGATGTTCTCGCCGCTCGCGGTGGCCCGGAAAAAGTCGAACGTCTTCTGAATCTCAAGCGTTAGAATGTCCGAAACGCTGCGCAGTATCTGTTGCTTCTGCTCGTCGGTGACGCTCGGCAGCGTCTCGCCCTTCTTCAGCCGCTCGGCGTCCTCGAAGCTTAGGTCCAACTCTTTTTGCAGGGCGTCGGTGTACTGGTTCCCGCCCACACTCACGTCGCGCGTAAACAGCGGAATCCCGCCGCGCACGATGTTGATGTTCATCACGCTCGCGCCAATATTCAGCAGCGCCACGGTCTGGGCCGAGTCAGGCTCGTAATTCACTTCAAAGCAGTTCTGCAGGGCGAACGCGTCAATGTCCACGATCATCGGCGTTTTTCCGGCCTGCGCCAGCACGTTGGTGTGATTCAAAATCTTGTCCTTCTTCACCGCTACCAGCAACACGTCCATCTGCGCGTCCATCGACTCGAGCAGCTGGTAGCTCAGGTTCACGTCAGCAATATCAAATGGAATGTGCTGGCTGGCTTCGGAAGGAATGCGGTCGTATAACTCTTCTTCGGTCATTAACGGCAGCGGAACCCTCTTGACAATGACCGAGTGCCCCGACACGGAAGTCGCTACGTTCTTGGTCTTGATGCGTTCGGCATCGAAAATCTTGCTGATGGCGTTGGCTACCTGTGGCGCGTCCATGATGGCGCCGTCCACCACCGTATCGGGAGCCAGCGACTCCATCCCAAAACTCACGAGCTCATAGCCCGCCTTGGTGGCCTTCAGCTCCACGGCTTTGATGCAGCTGGATCCAATGTCCAGGCCTACGATCTGCTTGCTCTTCTTACCGCCTAATAGCCCCATTGCCGCCTCTCTCCTACGATCATTCTTGCCACGCCCACCCTGTCACCTGCGCCTCCCGGCGGCCTGGCTCATCTTCCGTTCCATCCACCGGTCCAGGATGGTCTTGCGTAGCTTCCAACGGTTGCCAAGCTTAAACGCCGGTATCTCCCCCTCCGTTATGTAACGGTAGAGCGTATCCGGGGAGATGCCCAGATATTGCGACGCCTGTCTTACATTCATTACTTCGCGCGATTCCATCACAGCGGAACGCCACCCCGGCATGCAAACACACGCCGTTAGTCAGTCACAGTCCTACAGGTGCGCCCCCTGCGCTTCGGAATCGGGATTGAGGGCACAACCCGTCGCTGCTTTATGACATTCTGCATTACGAGCGTCAAGGGAATCTATAGGTCTGTTGTACTATCAATGGGGGTAGTTCTAGGCAGTTCGGGGGGTATTTTCGGGTAGTACCACTATAGCTGTAGTATGCACTGTTTTAAAACCACAATTACTTGCGTTTTTTACCGAACGCGACCTGTCCTCGCGTACCGTTAATTCTTTGTCTGCAGCCTCCAAAATCAAAAGCCGCTAGTTCTTTTTTACTCGCACTATCTCCTTTTTACCCAGCAATTTGCTACTTTCCTTCGATTTATCTTCGTAAAGTTTTCCTTCAAAAATAGCAAAAAAATAATCATACTTAGCTCGGCAAGGGCTCACTCGAGCGCCAAAGTTTTCCACAGGTTCTCCACAAGCTTCTTGGTCCCTTCGTCCATTCGAATCTCATCCGGCCAGGGCCGCGTGAACCCCTCCGACCTCCATTTGCGGGTCGCATCGATGCCCATTTTCGATCCAAAATCCTGCATCCGGGCCGCGTGGTCGAGGGTGTCCATCGGCCCTAACGAAAATTGCACATCCCGCTCCGGGTCCAGGGCGCAAAGCGCCTTCCACACCACCTCGCTATAGTTATGAATGTCCACATCGTGGTCCACCACCACAATCACCTTCGTGAACATCGCCTGCCCCAGCGACCAAATCGCGTTCATGATCTTGCGCGCGTGCCCTGGATAGGACTTTCGAATCGCCACAATCATCAAATTATGAAAAATCCCTTCCGCCGGCATCGATACGTCCACAATTTCCGGATACTGCATCTTCATGACGGGCAAGAAGATACGCTCCACCGCATAGCCCATGTAAAAGTCTTCCTGCGGTGGCGGCCCCACGACCGTGGTTAGGTAGATTGGCTCCTTCCGGTGCGTCATGCATTCCACATGAAAGACGGGATATTCCCCTTCGAGCGAATAAAACCCGGTATGGTCCCCGAACGGCCCCTCCGTCCGCATTTCGTTCAAATTGACGTACCCTTCGAGCACAAGCTCCGCGTTTGCAGGCACTTCCAGCTCATTTGTCTGGCACGTCACCATCTCCACAGGCTCCCGCCGCAAAAATCCCGCGAACATCATTTCATCCAGATCCGGCGGAATTGGCAGCATCCCCGCCAGCGCCGTTGCTGGGTCGGTCCCAATCGCCACGCTCACCGGTATCCGCCCCTCCGGATTCTTCTCCCTCGCGCGCCGAAAATGCTCCGCACCATGCTTCTGCGTCTGCCAGTGCATCCCTGTGGTCCTCTCGTCATAAATCTGCATGCGGTACATTCCCACGTTGCGCCTCCCCGTCTCGGGATTCTTGGTAAACACCAGCGGAAACGTGATAAACCGCCCGCCATCCTGCGGCCAGCATTTCAGGATTGGGAAGTCGAAAAGGTTCACGTCCTTCCCTTTCCGCACGACCTCCTGACAGCCTCCCGTTTTTGCACTCTTCGGGAAGAACGAGCCGAGTTCCGCCAGTTTCGGCAGCATTTTTATCTTGTCGAACAAGCCCTGCGGCGTCTCCATCTTCAAAAATCCCTGAATCCGCCCGTGGATTTCGCTCAGATCATTCACTTCAAACGCCAGGCACATCCGCCTCACACTCCCAAACGCATTGATCAGCAAAGGAATCCCCGACCCTTTAGGCTTCTCAAAAAGCAGCGCAGGTCCCAAATCTACTCGTGGCACTGTCACTCTTGGCTGTGCTACTTCTTGGCTCGCTCGACGGTTCTTGCCCCGCCCTACCCGCTGCACAATCTCGGTAATCTCCAGCACCGGATCCACTTCCGCGCGCACGCGCTTCAGCTCCCCTTCCTTCTCCAGCCTGACGATAAACTCGCGCAAATGCCGATAAGCCACTCTCTCCTCCCGTTGCACAGGCACTCTTGTTTACGCCGGAAGCGCCTGTGCCTCCTTCCACCGTGCCGACGGTGCTCCTAAAACCCGCAACTCTAGCATGAACCAACTTGATCCGCCCTTGTCCGCTGTGCTCCTCTGCCCTTGCCTAACCTGCATCCGCCCTCTCGCATCGAAGTTTGTAGGCCCAGGATCCCAAACCTCTCTTCGTAGTAAGGAAACCACCCCATGCCCAAGATGAAAATCGCCGTAGTCCCCAAGCCCCGTGCCGATTTCGAGCTGCAAGAGCGCGAAATCCCTCAGCCTCCCGCGGGATATGTCCGCATCCGCGTGCAGGCCTGCGGCATCTGCTTCAGCGACCATCTGGTCAAAGACGGCCTCTTCCCGGGCATCGCTTATCCGCGTTCTCCGGGCCACGAAGTTGCCGGCATCATCGACGAAGTCGGGCCCGGCGTCACCATTTGGAAAAAAGGCCAGCGCGTCGGCGTCGGCTGGCACGGCGGCCACGACGGAACTTGTCCGCGATGCCGCCGCGGCGACTTCATTACTTGCGTTAACGAAAAAATCACCGGCATCAGCTATGACGGTGGCTACGCCGACTACATGCTCGCTCCCGCAGAAGCCGTCGCCGCCATGCCCGATTCGCTCGATCCAGCCGAAGCCGCCCCGCTCCTGTGCGCTGGCATCACCACCTTCAACGCTCTTCGCCACAGCGGCGCGGGCCCGGGCGACCTGGTTGCCATACAGGGAGTCGGCGGCCTCGGCCATCTCGGCGTTCAATTCGCCAATAAGTTCGGCTATCGCGTCGCCGCCGTCAGCCGCGGCAAAGACCGTGAAACCCTCGCCAAGAAACTCGGCGCGCACGTCTACATTGACAGTTCCGCCAAGAACGCTGCCGCCGAACTTCAAAAACTCGGCGGCGCCCGCGTCATCCTGGCCACCGCGCCAAATTCCAAAGCCATCTCTTCCCTCTTTGACGGCCTCGGCCCAAACGGCTCACTGCTCGTGGTCGGCGCGGGAGCCGAACCCGTCGAGGCGCCTGTCATGCCACTTCTCCTGGGCAGAAGGCGCGTGCAAGGCTGGCCTTCCGGCGTCGCCACCGACTCCGAGGACACTTTGCGTTTCGCCGAACTCACCGGTGTTCGCCCCATGATTGAAGAGTTTCCGCTCGCCAAAGTGAACGAGGCTTACGCCCGCATGAATAGCGGCAATGCGCAATTCCGTGTCGTCCTTACGATGTGATTGCGCACGTTTTATAGGAGCTCGCCTCAGAAGAAAACACAATGAAAAAACAAAAGATCCGCGACATGGCGGGCAAAACGGTTCGACTGCGCCCGATCGCCAGGGCGCATCGACGAACCCCGAAAGACGAAATTGAACTTTCCAATGTCCGCACGCCACACTCCTTTCGCTGGGAATCGACCACATCCAGGAATACCCGACAGCCGCTGCCCGATCAGATGGGATCCTGCTGCCAAAAAGTCAGATGATCCTCCAGACCGCTCGGTGTTGACGTCGAACCGCTAACGGCAGCAAACCCGGATCCCGGCAGCCTTCGCTCGGATAGGGATTTGGCATCGAACCTCCAGGGAGGGCAAAAGGTCCTTAACTGCTCGTGGCAACTTTGTCCCCGACTGCCACCTCCAACTCCGTTTCAACCTGAAACGCCCTGTCTCACTCCCAATGAGACTGTGAGTCAGCTGGCTCGCCTCACCTTGCAGTCCGTTTTCTCGGTGTCCGCAATCCCCTCAGAAACAAGGACTTAGCAAGCCGCTGTCACGGGCCTTGCTGTCCGCGCCAGCAGTTCGATTGGCTCCTGAATTGCCATTTCTCAGCTTGAAAGTAGAAGTGTTGCCCGAAGCAGGCTCGCTCGGACAGCGTGGCAGGTCATAACTCAAGCTAGGCAGTAAAAACAGCGCGCTTCCCGGTCCAACGCAGGCTTCGGAAAGCAGCAAAAATCGAAATCAGGAGCCCGGCCCGGCACACGCTCATTGCATCGCCCCGGCTCGAACACGAAAATGGCAAACCTACTACACAACATCCGTTTGGATTACGTCTCTTGCGTTCTCACCATTCTAGGCACGGTTCTCCTCGGCCGGAGGCTCTGGCAAGGCTGGCTCGTCGCCGCCATCAATAGCGCCGTCGTCTGCGTCATCGGCGTCCGCACCGCCCAATTCGGCTTTATTCCCGCCAATCTCTTCTGCATCGCCCTGTACACTTTCAACCTTCGCACCTGGCGCTTCTCTTCACCCGTAGATGATCGCAAGGAACACGTCAAGACGAACTCCTAGCCGTTTCTTGCTCCCCGCCCCCTGAATCACCGATGCCCTCTCATTAAGATAGACCCTGGTTCTCCAGAGTTCGGAACAAACCAGGGCCGCTTCTCTGCAAACCTCCCTCGAGAAATTAGGGCAGGTCCATTCTCGATCCATTCGAATAGCCATCTAGTAATCTTACTTTGTACTAGACAGAGAGCCTCTTTTCTGCTATCTCGACTTGTGCTTCGGAGTCCACATCTCGGTCCGTTGTCGGTTGGCCAGACAGCACTTCGAACCCCAAGCGATAGAACTCTTTCTCTCTCACGGAATCGTCGTAAATCCTTTGGAATGCTATTCTTAGCAGACCCCCACCAATCTAACTTACAGGGAATTATATCCTTGCGTAAAAGCCCCAGGGGGGCCCCTCCCTTCCCCCATCCCGAATCAGCCGCATCGTCAACGGCCCACAATCTTCCGTATCTTCTTCCAAGTTCCGTTTGGCATAAGCCCTTTGTTTGCCACGCTTACGAAAACTGCTGGGTGGGGGTGGTATTCTTCCCTTTCTGGAACTCGACACTCGCTACCCTGTTGTCTATGCTGAAAGCTGAATGCCAATGAACCGCGTCTACCTCGATTACAATGCCACCACCCCGGTCGAGCCGGAAGTCCTCGATGCGATGCTTCCCTATTTTTCCTCCGCGTTTGGCAATGCCTCTTCCATCCATACCTTCGGCCAAAGGGCCCGCGCCGCGGTCGAGACCGCTCGCGAGCAAGTCGCTGCACTTATTGGAACGCGGCCCCAGGAGATTTTCTTCACCAGCGGCGGCACCGAGTCCGACAATCACGCCATCTTCGGCATCGTGGGTTCCTCGACGACGCCGTCGGGCCGCAGTCCGCACGTCATAACGTCGTTTGTGGAGCACGAAGCTGTTTTAAACGCCTGCCAAGCCCTGGAAAAGCAAGGCGTGGATGTCACTTATCTTCATGTGGATCAAGACGGTTTGATTCACCTTGAGGATTTGCGCGGCGCTCTTCGCACGGAAACGGTGCTCATTACCATCATGCACGCCAACAACGAGCTCGGTACCATCCAGCCGCTCGAGGAAATTGGCCGCATCGCCAAACAAGCCGACGTCTGCTTTCACACCGACGCGGTGCAGTCCGCCGGAAAAATTCCTATTGATGTGAACCGGTTCCAGCTTGATCTGCTCTCCCTTTCTGGCCACAAACTCTACGCGCCCAAGGGCATCGGCGCGCTTTACGTTCGCGGCGGCACGCGCCTGAAGCAGCTTCTTTACGGCGGCCACCATCAGCGCGGCATGCGTCCCGGGACGGAAAACGTTGCGGGCATCGTGGGCCTTGGCAAAGCGGCCGAGATGGCGAGCATCTCGCTCGAGAACGACGCCAGGCGCCTCAGCGCGCTTCGCGATCAACTCGAGCATGGCTTGGTGAATCGCATTCCTCATTCGCGCATCCATGGCGGGCGCGCTCCGCGCACTCCCAACACCGCCAATCTTGCCTTTCCCGGCGTCGAAGGCGAAGCGCTTCTCATCGCTCTGGACCTGAAGGGTCTTGCCTGTTCCACCGGTGCCGCTTGCTCTTCCGGCGCTGTCGAACCTTCGCACGTCCTTACAGCTATCGGATTGCCTGCCGAAGAAGCACGCGCCAGCTTGCGCTTCAGCCTCGGCCGCCACACCACGCAAGCTGACATCGATTTCGCTTTACAGGTCGTCCCTACGGCCGTCGCCCAACTCCGCCAACTCTCTCCCACCTACCAGAAAGCCGCCGCCCGTGACTAACCGATCCGGCTGTCATTTCGAGCGAAGCGAGAGATCCCTCTTCGTTTCTCTTCTCTGCGCGGCCTCAGCGCAGTCTGCGTCTCTGCGTTTAGTCTTGTCTTTTTTCAGCTTCTCCCGCAGGTCGAAGCTGAATCCGCTACAATGAATTTGTGCCGATGAATTCTGCCACCCAATTCGACACGCTTCCCGAGCGCGCGGAAACGCAGCGCGGCCTCGTCGCCGTTGCCATGTCCGGCGGCGTCGATTCCTCGACGGTCGCGGCGCTTCTGCAACAGCAAGGGCGCTCCGTCGTCGGCCTCACGATGCAGCTCTGGAACCAGCGCCGCCTGCCCGAATTGCAAGGCGATGCCCCTCGACAACATCGCTGCTGCTCGCTCGACGACGTCTACGACGCGAAAGCCGTTGCGCGTCATCTGAATTTTCCGCATTATGTCGTGAATTTCGAGGAACAGTTTGAGTCGCGCGTGGTGCGTCCGTTTGTGAACCAGTATCTCGCCGGCCGCACGCCGGTCGCATGCACGAATTGCAACACGGACGTGAAGTTCGAGCCGCTTCTGCGCATGGCGCGCCAAATCGGTGCCGAACGCCTGGCCACCGGCCACTACGCGCGCATCCGCAAGAATGAAGACACGGGTCGCTGGGAATTGTTGTGCGCATTTGATGAAGCCAAAGATCAATCGTATTTTTTGTGGGGCCTGTCGCAGGACCAGCTCTCGCGCAGCGAATTTCCTCTCGGGGAACTGACCAAGGACGAAGTGCGCGCGCTGGCCCGCGGCGTAAATCTTCCCGTCGCGGAAAAGCCGGACAGCATGGAACTTTGCTTCGTCCCTAACGGCAACTATGTGCAATTCATCGAGGCCTATTCGCGCGAGCGCGGAGTTTCTCTAAACGATGCAGAAGGCGAAATCGTGAACAAAGACGGCGAAGTCATCGGCTGCCACAACGGCGTGCACAATTTCACCATCGGCCAGCGCAAGGGCCTCGGCTTTGCCGCGGGAAAGCCGCTTTACGTCCTTTCCATTGACCGGCAAGAGAACCGCGTGGTCGTCGGCGAAGACGACGCTCTTCGCCGGCGAACTTTTGAAGTGGAGCAAGTGAATTGGGTGTCGATTTCGCCGCCTTCGGAAAACATTCGGGCAACGGTGAAGATTCGCCACAAGCACGAGCCCGCTCCCGCTACCGTCGAACCCCTCGGCGAAACTCGCGCGCGCATCACTTTCGACATACCGCAGCGCGCCATTACTCCCGGCCAAGCCGCCGTGTTCTACGACGCTAATCGCGTCCTCGCCGGCGCTTGGATCCGCTGAAGTTGGTTTCCCGTTAGTTCTAAGTTTTCAGAGGAAAAGAGCAACAGGCGGAACAAGGGCTTCGGTTTTCAGCTATTCATCGCAAGTTTACCTTCGTGATGGAAACGAAAGGGAAAGAAGAAGGAAGAGAACTGCGGCCCACACGAACAGGAAAAGCCAATGAAGAAACCGCACGCAAACAAACCACCATTCTGGTTAATTTACTTGCGACGGTAATAAGAACTAACAACGGAGGACTTTTGAGGACTAGCGCTAGATGAAGAGTTCTTCCTCCTGCGGCTCGCGCGGTTCGTCGCTGCGAGGGTGGCCGGGCCGGCCATCGGCCCGCCGCCGCGAGCGTAGAAGATCTAGCCCCACTTTAATTCCCTGCAACAGCGCCGAAGCTTTTTGCACCGGCGACCAAAAACTGTTCTTGAAACGCAAGCCGGCTTCTTCCATGGATTCGAGCGCGCCATTCAAAATGTGATCCATGTGCATCAATTGGCCGCGGAAGCGGTCGGCAGCTTCTGTGAACACACGGTCCACTTTTTGCGCCTGGCCCCGCGCCAGGTACACCATGTGCGAGGCGTCGTTGACCATGCTGGAAATTTTCGGCTGCGTGTCGTCGAGCAGAATCTGAATGCGCGTAAGAATCGGGCCCATCCGCGACTGCATGTCGCTTACCAGGCGGTTCACGTTTTCCGAGGTGCGGCGCATCTGAAAAAGAAGCACCGTCAGAATCACCACCTGGACTACCAAAGCCAGCGCCGCAACGATGCTGAAAATTTCGAGCCACACCTGCATGGGTGCCCCGCCTGCCCCGTCAAGGGCGAAACCGCAATCCCTGCTCAGCCTTTACGACGTCTGCTTCGAATGGCGCAGATACGCCTCGCGTCCTGCCTCGACCGCGGCCGAAACCGAATCCTTTTGGCGCGTCGCGACTTCTTTCCCACGCTCGATCAATTCATCGGCGCGTTCGCGGAGTTCGCGCGCTTTGCGCTGCGCGTATTCCTTGCCTTCGTCGGCTTTTTTCGTAAGAAAATCGCGCGTCTCTTCGCCGGACTTCGGCGCAAATAGCACGCCCATCAGGGCGCCAACACCAAGACCCACAATGAAGTACGTCACCTTGGAACTTACGTTGTCCGGCATGACAACCTCCAAACACTCCCATCACACCGTAGCATAGCCAAGGTGCGGCTGCAATGGTGGCTAACCGGCATGGGGGATTCGAAGAGGTTATTAGCCGTTCGAATGATCCGGGGGGTGCTCCAGGCGCGCGAGAATTTTTTCGGCATTTTTCCGCGAAACAACCGCGCTCAGTTTTTCCACGCCAGCTCGCTGAATGTTGGCGACGCTTCCGAATTCCTTCAACAATTTCTGAGCCGTTCGTGGTCCGACGCCGGGGATTTCGTTGAGCGCACTTTGCGTTTGCCGCTTTCCGCGGCGCTGGCGGTGAAAGGTCACTGCGAAGCGATGCGTCTCGTCGCGAATTTGCTGGATCAGATGGAGGACTGGCGAATGGCGCTCCAGGATAATTGGCTCGCTTTCCTGACCGAGAACATAAAGGATTTCTTCTTTCTTGGCGATGCTGCCCACGGGTTGATTGATGATTTGGAGCGATTCGAGCGCCTGCGCCGCGGCGTGCAGTTGTCCGATGCCGCCATCGATGAGAATCAGGCTGGGCAATTCTTTTTTCTCTTCCTGCAGCCGGCGGTAGCGGCGCCTGACGGCTTCGCGCATGCTGGAGAAATCGTCGTTGAGGCGCGGCAGCGCTCCGTTGCCGGCTTTGCCTTCGTCACCGCGAATAATAAATTTGCGATAGTCGGATTTTTTCATGCGCCCGTTTTCCCACACGACCATGGACGCGACCGTGTCGGTTCCCTGGATGTGCGAAATGTCGAAGCTTTCGATGCGCTTGGGCTCTTCGAGCAAGTTCAATGCGTTCTGGAGCGCTTCGCCGATAGCCTTGGAAGTTGGCTTCAACACCCGGAAGCGCTGCTCGAAGGAATGCTTTGCATTGTTTTCGACCAAATCGAGGAAGGCGCGCTTGGAACCGCGCTGGGGCGTGAGGATTTCGACTTTGTGCCCCGCGCGCTCGGTAAGTGTTTCTTCGAGCAAAGCGCGCTCTTCAAAATCCTCCGAAACGTGAATGGCTTTCGGGAGGTATTCGGCTTCCAGATAAAGCTGCTTCAGCAGCGACGGAACAAATTCCTTTGGATCGAATTCTTCGAGGTCTTCCCAGTAGAATTCGCGGCGGTCCACTACGCGACCTCCGCGCAAGTGAAAGAGATTCGCGGCGACCAGGGGCGGCTCGGCGTAGTAGGCGAAAACGTCGGTGTCGTCTCCCTGCGCGGCGGCAATGCGCTGGCGCTCTTCGATATCTTCGAGGGTGCGAAGTAAGTCGCGATAGGCAGCGGCTTGTTCGAACAACTCTTTGTCGGCCGCCGCAGTCATGCGTTCTTCAAGGCTCTTTATCAAATCGTGCCGGCGGCCTTCGAGGAACATGCGTGCGTCGCGCGCCGCTTCGGCGTAGCGCTCGTCCGTGGTGAGACCGGCGACACAGGGACCGAGGCAACGCTTGATGTAGTACTGCAAGCAGGGCCGCGGATGATTGCGCGTGAGGTCCACGGTGCAAGACGGAACCATGAAGCGCTTGTGAATGAAGTGCAGAATACGGCGCGCCAGGCCTGCCGGAAAATATGGCCCGAAGTAGAGCGAGCCGTCCTTCTTGATGCGCCGGGTAAAATAGACGCGCGGATATTTCTCGGCGGCGGTGAACTTGATGTAGGGATAGGTCTTGTCGTCGCGGAGGAGGACGTTAAACTTCGGCCGGTATTTCTTGATGAGGTTGTGTTCGAGCGCAAGAGCTTCTCTCTCGTTTCCGACCACAATGGTTTCGAGGTCGGCAATTTCGCGCGCCAAGGAGCCGGTCTTGGCGTCGATCCAGCGCGACTCGGTGAAGTAGGAGCGCACGCGGCTGCGCAGGTTCCGCGCTTTGCCCACATACAAGACCGTCCCACCGGCGTCCTTGAAGAGATAGACACCGGGGCTTTCCGGAAGCTGGGCGGCTTTTTCGCGAGGCTCCATGGAAGGAAGCAGAGATCAGTGATCAGAGATCAGTTCTCCGTCTCCAGTTATCATACTATCCGTGACTGGTGATTCGTGAAGTGACTCGTGGAAGAAGAGAATCCAATGATGGCGTTGAACGGCAATCGTCGCTGGCCCGACCAGCCGCGGGCAAAGCCCTCTATTCATCGTGCAATGTGGTGACGGTGTCCACGCTTCTAGCTCGCGCAACAGGAGACCATGTGGCGATGGCAACCAGCACGAGCAACCCAGCCGCCGTGGAAGCCATGGTCCAGAGATCCAGCGGCGCAACGTGGAAAAGAAAGCTTTGCGTCATACGCGCAGCAAGCGCGCACAGAAGAGCACCGGGAATCAGGCCTGCAAGAACAAGAGACATGCTATAGCGGGTCACAAGCCGAGCGACGTCCGGCGGCGTTGCGCCAAGCGCCATGCGAATGGCGATTTCGCGCCGACGCAGTTGGACGAGATAGGCAAGCGTACCGTACAGCCCGAGAGCGGCCAAAATCATTCCGGTCAAAGCGAAGTTGTTCAGCAACCAGGCCACAAAGCGGCGGAGCTTGACGGAATCTAGAATCCGTGAAGGCATTGCTTCGACATCAAACAGAGCGACGGATGGATCCTGTTGATGCAGAATCTCGCGAACTGCCGCGGTCACGTCGGTTTGTCCGGACTGGCGAACGACGACGAACATCGCCGAATTGGGCATCTGGAGTTGCGGCCAGTAGATTTGCGGGCGACGCGGTGCGCCGAGTTCGCGCGTGGCGACGTTTCCGACAACTCCAACCACTGCCGAAGGCTGACTGTGGCAGCAGTTATTCGCCACAAGCCTGCCAATAGGGTCTTCGCCGGGGAAATAAATGTGAGCGAATTCCTCATCAATAACGACCACAGGCGGCGAGCCTGCGACATCCTGCGAAGTTACCGTCCGGCCTTTCAGCAAAGGTATCTTCAGGGTCTCGAAATAATTCGGAAGAACCTGGTCAACACGCGCCGCGGGCCGGACGGGCAATTCCGGCCGCCCCGGAAAATACAAATCCGCGGTGAAGCCGCCGCTGCTGAACGGCAGAGAGATGTCAGCGGAAGCTGATTCGATGCCCGGGAGGGAAGCGACGCGGTCAACCAAGTTTCGGAAAAAAGACGCATGCGAAGCGCTGGTGGAGTAACTCTTCTGCGGGAGCTGGACGTTCGCCGTCCACACCCGGTCCGGGGAAAAACCAGGAGAGACTTGGAGCAATTTCGCGAAGCTTCGGCCAAGCGCGGTGGCGGTAAACAGTAGCCCGACAGCGATGGCGATTTGCCCAGCGACGAGAACTCCGCGCCAACGCGTTTGCCCGGTCGCGGCCCGACTGGCGCCCGCTCTAAGAGCCTGTTCGAGGGAAGCGCGTGAGGACAAGACCGCGGGAAGAAGACCGGCGAGAAATGTGGAAATGATGCACAGTCCGAGGGCAAACGACAGCGCCCACGGCTCGATTTGCGCATGATGGATCGGACCGTAAGCATTGATGAGATGCACGAGCGCAATGGCCAGACCGACACCCGCGGCACAACCCATCACGACAAACAGCGCTGTCTCCGTCAAAATTTGCCGCGCGAGCCGCCCCGGACTTGCTCCCAGAGCGGAGCGCACCGCCAGCTCGCGACTGCGCACGGCAGCGCGCACCAACAGCAGGCCGGAGACGTTCGTGCACGCAATCAACAGGACGCAGAGGACTGCGCCAAACGCGAGTAAGACCCATTTCCGGACGTCCTTCGTCCGCTCCGCCAGCATCGGCTCCATGGAAAAATGCCAGCCGGTGGCTTCCGGATATTCATCGGGATACTGGGCCGCAAGGTGGTGGCTCACCGTTGCCAGCATGGCGTTGGCACTTTCGAAAGTGACGCCGGGCGCGAGGCGGCCGAGCATGTTGAGATACTTGCCGCCTCGTCCGGCCGTGTAGGCTTCCGGGCGGAGTGCCAGCGGTATCCACATTTGCGTGGCGGGATAGGGGAAATTGAAATCCGCCGGCATTACACCAATGATTTGGTACGGCACGGCGTCGAGCTGGATCGTTCTGCCTACGATTTTCGAGTCAGCTCCGAACCTGCTTCTCCAGAAGGGATCGCTCAACAGAACTGCTTTCGGTGCGCCAAAGCGATCCTCCTCGGAAAGGAATGCACGTCCGAGATGCGCAGGAGTTCCAAGCATGGAGAACAGGCTCGCGGATGCATTGACGACGTCCACGTGCTGCGCGTAGTCTAAACCGCTGACGCTGCTCATGGTGAAATCGTTAAAGTAATAAGCGGCCGTCTCGCTGAAAATCTCGCGATGGGCGGTCAAATCCGCATAATCCGGTGCGGAAGCAAGCGTGTGGCCGAGTTGCGAGGAGGGGAATTCGTTGTGGACATAGACGAGACGATTTGCTTCGCGATACGAAAGCGGCTTGAGCAACACCGCGTACAGCACAGCGAACACGGCTGTGGCCGCTCCGGTTCCAATGGCCAGAACAACGACACAAAGAACCGTTAGCGAAGGATTTCTTTGGATCTGGCGCAAGCCGTAGGCAAGGTCCGACATGAAGCCGCTTGGATTGGTGCTCATGGCTTCTGCCCCTGTTTATATTTCCCCGTACTCCCCGTGGACAAATTCCATCATACTAGATTCCTGACTGGTGACTGGTGAACTGGTAGCGGGTGATTCGTGACCCGTGATCCGTGATGAGGGAGATGGTGAGAGCGCATGGTGAAGAAATAGGGCTGGTCAAGATTATTCATCGGTGCGCGCAAGGGATGGTTTTTGCGGCCTTTGCATCGCTGCCTTCGGGGCTTCGGATGGCAGTGGCGATTCCGGCGCTGGCGCAGGAGCCGCGGCAGGAATCGTCGTCGAAGCCGCCGGACGCCGCCGCGCCTGCGCCTGCGAAGAAGCCGGACAAATCCGCTAAAGATTCTCCGAACAAAGACTCTGCTACGAAGAACGCGCCTGATCAGCCGATGTGGGACCCCTTGCGCGCCGAAAAGGACATCGAGGTTGGTGAGCATTACATGCACAAGGGCGATTACGATGCCGCCATCGACCGCTTTCAAGACGCCATCGAAGCCAAGCCGGGCTACGCGACTCCCTTCCGCTGTCTCGGCGAAGCACAAGAAAAAAAGGGATTGAGAAAACAGGCCATCAAGTCCTACCAGCGCTATCTCGACTTGTATCCGCACGCCGAGGACGCCTCAAAAATCAAAAAGAAACTCGAGAAACTCTACAAGGAAGTGGAAAAAGAAAAGAGAGACTAGCTACTAGCCAGCCCTTCCAATTTTCTCCTCGGCCTCGCAGCAATTCCGTGAACCTGCTCGTTGGACACGACGTCTAATCTGAGAGACGCGTGGAATGAAGGTGTTGCTGGCGGTATTGCTTCTCGCGGCTTCGCAGGGCCCTGAACAAGGCGTCGTCCTTCGACGAAGACATTCTTGGCGATTGCCACTACGGAGTCACGATCCCCAATCCAGCCAAGCCTATCCGCGCGGTATGGGTCATTTTCGATCGAGCGCGGGACATGCTTCGCTATTACGGAGATTCTGAGGTTCAAGACTCTGCGTACCGCAAGGATTTGGCCCTGTTATTACCGTTCCACTGCCGCGCGAAAACATATGAGGACATGGACGTCGACCCTTCCAAGGGCATTGGACGCGCCCTGTTTGCGGCGCTCGACCAACTTGCGAAGCCCTCTGGCCGTCCGGAACTGGCTTCCGCCAAGCTGATCTTTCGAAAATATTTCGAACAAGGAGCGCCTTGGGCATTTGTAATACAGAACAAAATTCCGCACTGGGGGGGGCAACGTGGTGGCCAAGAGAAGGCGGGACCTTGGTTGTGGGTCCTTGGGCATACGCGAGTTGCCAGCCTGCCGTTCCGTAAATATAGGGGATCCACCAGGATTGGATTTGCAGCACTAACCAAACCACATCGAGAGTCAAGGCGGGCACAGTAAACCAGAAGCTATTTCGCTTGTAAGCCGCCCAAAACAAAACGGCGGGCAGCGCAACGAACGCCAACATGCCCCAATCTCCAGCGTGGATCCCTCGGCCGCTGCGAAGAGCTTCCAGCAAGGTTCCATCGCTTGCTGGCGATTCCAATTGCCGAGCGGAATCCAGGCAACCAGCCAGAGGTACGCTGCGAGGAGCCAATGGAGCCACGCGCTGCCCCTCATCATCGCGATCATGGCCGTGATTCTACACCACCTTAACGGGCCAGGCGGTCGAGAATGCGGCGGGCGCGGTCGAATTCCGCGAAGCGCTTTTCTTCTTCGCGAAATTCGCGCGAGTGGGAAACCAGGGTGCAGCCGGAACGGCGCGTGGGATGTTTGACGTGCAGCATCTCGTGGAACAAGACGTATTCCACCGCGGATTGCGGCACGCGCGGATGGTCGAGGCGGCGATTCAGCAGGATTTGATTCGGGCCGGGGTCGTAGCAGCCAAATTGCCGGCGCCAGGCGCGCAGGCTCCAGCCAATGTGCGGCTTCAACAATACTCCTGCGAAATACTTAGCGTTCAGCTCGTCGAAAAGTTTGTTCAGGTCGAAATGTTGGCCTTGCGCACCCGCGTGGCGCGGGCGAACACGCTCGAAGCGCATACGGTTCATGCGCCAGCGGGTGCGGCCGGAACGCGCGTATTCGAGATAGGGCTCGACCAGGGAAGCGGGCGCTTTTCGGCGGTACACGCGAGCGAGCAGCAAGGCTGCCGCGGCTTCAAGCACGGGAAGCGGCGCACGGCGCAGGAGGTCCGAGAAGCGCACGTAAACGACTTCTTCGCGGCGGCGGATCGTGAGCGTGAGGCTGGCATAAGGATAGAACTCGACACGGAAGCGCGGTGGGCGGCCGTCGCAGCCGAGGCGAGTGAACATGCGCTGAAAGATGGCAGCGCCGCCGGGCAGGAACTCGGTTTTGTGACTTGATTTCATCAGCTCCACCTTACAACGATTTCTTGGTTGTAAGTTTTTAGTCTTAAGTAAAAGGAAAGAGCAAGTCTCTGATGGTTGTCTCTATCACCTCTATTCGGTGGCATTTCCTCACGAAACGCTGACAGGACAAGACCCATATTGGACACAAAGAGAAAAGCAGACCCCTCCGCCTCAGGCTGCGGAAGACCGCGCCCTGAGAGTCGCGATGACAAACCGAACCTTGCTGAGCCGCGAGCTTGACTCTACGGCCTGCACTGACAACTCCCATCGCAACATGCGCTTCAGTGTTTGCGGCGAATAGGAGAAGGCGCCACTTTCTTTTTTGCCTTTTCGGCGTCGTTCATGGCGTCCTGCGTACCTTCGATGGCGTCGTCGAGATTATCTTTGTAAATTTCAAGCTCCGGGCCATTCGCAGAATATTTCTGGAGAATCGGGAGGAAGTCCTTTGTGCGGGAGGCCATCAAGTCGATGCCCTTCCGGACATTCTCTTGCTTTTCGATTCCCAGTTGCATGACGTCCGCCGCGTCATCCACGCAGCCGATGTACGCGTTGAGAAGAGCGTTCAGCATTTCCGCGTGCTTATTGGAAGAAGGGTGCTCGATTTCGTATTGAAATTTCTTGAGGCGGTCTTCGGCGAAATCAAGAAACAGCTTGATGCGTTCGTTGGAGGTTTCCGCATCGCGGATTTTGTCGGCTTCGACGGCGCTTAAATAATCTTTTCCCTGAGCCGCCCTCGGGTACATGGGAGGAGCAACCAAAAGCAAGCAAGAGGCTAGCGCAAGAATCGGCGATGTGTGTCTCATGGTTGTTTCCCCGCTGGCGGAGCGGGAGGCTTGGAATCTGCGGGCCGGTGGGGAAAGAGCAGCCGGATTAGCTCATCGTCCATGTTGATCAGGTCCTGGCGCACGATTTGCAGAGGCGGTTTGTAGGGAGCGGGCGCGGCGAGCATGGAATCCTCGACTTCGCGAATGCCCTCCTTCACGTGAATCTCCATCTGGCGGTAGCCATTGGAATGCTTTTCGGCGTCGGCGTGCTGCTTCTTCAAAGCTTCGAGGGTGGCTCGAACGTTGTCGCGGTATTTCTCCATGGTGGCGTCAACGGAATTATTGTCGCCTTCTTTTCCGGCACGACGCGCTTCTTCAAATTGAGCATCGCCTAGCTTTACGAGGAGCTTCGCCTTCTTTACGGAATTGGTCTCGCGATCAAATTTCGTCTGTAATTGAGCCAAGCTTTCCTGCGCAATGACGGGAAAAAGCGCCAAGGAAACCACCGCCACGCAGCCAAGAGTTTGCCGGACCATCCGGGGAATTGTCATGGGGTCACTTTTTGCCTTCCAGCATGCGCCGCAGAACCTTACTTCGCTCCCGAGCCTGCCAGACCTGGTCGGGATTCTTGTTCTCGTCGAGGTCGAGGAACTTTTGGTAAGCCTCCAGCGCTGGTTTCGGCTGGTTCAAATTATCGTAACAGAGTGCGCGGATGAACCAACTCCCTGCTCCGGGAGTTTCGAGTTTATCAATCCGGTCGAGGAGTGCGAGGGCTGCGGGATAGTTCTTGGAAAGATAGTATGCGGCACTGAGATCCTTCCAATAATCCACTTTGCTGGCGTCCAGTTGGATCGCGGTTTTGAGTTCTTTTTCGGCGTTGGTAAAATCGCGCACTTGCAAATATGTGCGCCCTAGGCCGCCGTGAAGCTGCGCCTCGTTCGGGGCAAGCGCCAGGGCCTGATGCAGAGTTGCGATGGCGTCGGTCCATTTCTTTTGCGCAATTTGGATGTCGGCCCGGAGCTTTAAAGACTCAAGTGGCGGGATGAGGCCTTGTGGAATGTACGTGACTGGCGGGACGAAGTCGAGCTCGGTCAAAGCGAGGTCGTATTCCCGCTGCTCCATTAACAGATGAATAAGGCGGATGCGGGCATTAGGATCATTCGGTGTTCCAGCCAGGTAGTTAAAATACGCGTCGATCGCTTCCCGTTTGTTTTGCGCTTCGAGACTTTCGGCAAGGCTTTTCAACGCCGAAGAGGAAGCATGCGGATCATGCTTTGCCGCGCGACGAAAATACCCCTCTGCCTCTTGCGGCCTACTTTCCCGCATTAGGGCGAATCCCAGTTGCATGTTGGCGTCATAGTTGTCAGGGTCAAGGCGCAAAAGCTCTCGAAATGACTGCTCAGCCCCTGCTTCGTCCCCAGAACGCTGTTGGGCGATCGCCAGAGCTCGCAGCGGCTCCCTTTGTCCAGGCATCAACTCCACGGCTTGGCGCAAAGGGGCGACCGCGCGAGCAAATTGAGGTTCCGCACCGGGGGGATCGGACTGAAGCAATAAAAGCCCGAGGTTAAGGTAGGCCTCGCCCATTTTCGGATCGAGGGCAGCGGCGCGCTCGTATTCCGCCTGGGCTTCCTTGGTTTTCTTGAGGGCCGTGTAAACGTAGGCAAGCTGAAAATGGCCGTAGGCAAAGTCGGGTTGCTCCGCGAGAACTTTCTGGAGAGGAGCGATCGCGGCTTCAAATTGCTGTTGATCAATGTCGCGCTGCGCTTGGTCGAGCAGGTCGTTGAGGGGGTTGGCCAGCTTTTCTGTTTTGGTTCGGCCAGCAGGTTTCGCTTTCGAGGAGGACTGCGCCTGACAGGAAAGCGGCTGATCTCGAAGGACTCCTGTTTTATTTGCAGGGCGACGCGCGAAGGAATGCGGCGATGCCACAAACAGAAATACAGCTACGCCGCAGAAAAGTCCGCGCGCTGAATTTCTAGCGAATGGCAAGAGCGTCATGGTTCAGCTGAAGCTGTCTTATTTCCGTTCGTGATGGAAGCCGGGCCGCCATTGGTCTTGGATGCGCCATTTGGCGCGCGCTTTGCGTGCCCGCTGCCATTCAAGACGCGCGAGAGAAACCGTCCTGTGTGCGACTGCGTGTTGCGCGCGACTTGCTCCGGGGTTCCCGTGGCAATGATTTTGCCGCCCTGGTCGCCGCCCTCCGGTCCCAGGTCAATAAGCCAGTCCGCAGATTTGATTACATCGAGGTTGTGCTCGATAACGAGGAGCGACGCACCGCCTTCGAGCAATTTGCGGAAAGCGCTGAGCAGCTTGGCGATGTCGTCGAAGTGCAATCCTGTCGTGGGCTCGTCGAGAATGTAGAGGACGCCCGAGTTGTCCGTTTGCGTGAGATGCGCAGCGAGTTTCAGACGCTGCGCCTCGCCCCCGGAAAGTGTGGTGGCGGACTGCCCCAGACGCAGATAGCCGAGGCCGATTTCGTTGAGGATGCGCAGCTTAGATACAACTTTGGGAACGCTGACGAAAAATGCCAGCGTCTCGCGCACGGTCAATTGCAAAACTTCGTGAATATTCTTGCCATGGTAACGCACTTCCAGCACACCGCTCTTGAAGCGTGTGCCCCGGCATTCTTCGCAAACCAACTCGACGTCCGCAAGAAACTGCATTTCTACGGTGACCGTTCCGTCGCCCTGGCATGTTTCGCACCGGCCGCCCGGCACGTTAAAGGAAAAATGTCCAGCCGTGTAGCCGCGCCGCTTGGCGTCGGGCGTGTCCGCAAACACTTCGCGGATGGCGTCGAAGGCCTTCAAATACGTAGCGGGATTCGAACGCGGCGTGCGTCCGATGGGCGACTGGTCCACAATCACCACTTCGCGAATGTTGGAATCGCCCTCGATCCGGTCGCAGAATTCCTTGACGCTGCCGCCTACGTGCTTGGCCGACAGCGCTTTGTACAAAACGTCGTGCACCAGCGTGGATTTGCCGGAACCACTCACACCGGTGACCACAGTAAGCATGCCAAGGGGAAGCATCACGTCGAGATTTTGTAGGTTGTGCAGGCATGCGCCGAAGAGACGCAGAAATTTTCCGGCGGGCTTGTGCCGCTTGTTGGGAACGGGAATGCGCAATTCCCCGTTGAGGTAGCGCCCGGTGAGCGACTTGGGCTCTTCGAGAATTGCGGAGTAAGACCCCGCAAAAAGCAGCTTCCCGCCAAGTTCGCCGGCGCCGGGGCCCAGGTCAATAATGCGATCCGCGGCCTCGATCGTGTCGGGGTCGTGCTCCACGACGAGAACCGTGTTTCCCAGATCGCGCAACGATTTCAAGATGTCGATGAGGCGCTGCGTGTCGCGCGGATGCAAGCCGATGGAAGGCTCATCCAGCACGTAGAGGGCGCCGACAAGGTGAGAGCCAAGTGAAGTAGCTAGCTGGATGCGCTGGGACTCTCCGCCGGACAGCGTGGAAGTCAGGCGGTCGAGGGTGAGATAGTCCAGGCCGACTTCATCCAAGAACTGGAGTCGCGTGCGAATTTCTTCTAAGATTTTGTCGGCTATTTTCAGCTGCGCTTCGGAAAGCTGCAGATTCGCAAAGAACGCCCGCGCTTCTTTAACCGTGAACTTGCATACTTCGGTGATGGATTTCCCCGCGAGGCGCACGGCGCGCGCTTCGGCGCGCAGGCGCGTCCCGCCACATTCGGGGCAAGTGGCGTAACCGCGATAACGGCTCAGGAAAACGCGGATGTGCAGCTTATATTTCTTGCGCTCCAGCCACTGAAAGAATCCCTTCACGCCTTCGTAGTCGTTTTCCGAATCGCCTTCGAGCACCAGGCGCCGCTGCTCGGCGGTGAGTTGCCGCCAGGGAACGTTGGTGGGGATGCCGCGGTCGCGCGCCCACGACTTCAAAACCTGAAAAAGTCCGCGATAGCGCGGCTTGGTCCACGGCTCGATGGCTCCTTCTTCAATGGATTTGCCGGGATCCGGAACGACGAGGTTCAAGTCGAAATCAATCGTGTTACCGAAGCCCTGGCAGCGCGGGCAAGCACCGTAAGGATTGTTGAAGGAGAAAAGCCGCGGCTCCGGTTCCTGATATAGACTGCCATCGTTTTTGCATTCGAATCGTTCATTGAAGGTCAGACGCTGCGCCGCATTCCCCGCGCCATCGGCGACAAACTCGAGAATCGCTTCGCCCTGTCCTTCGCGGTAACAGATTTCGATCGAGTCCACGAGCCGCGAGCGCGATTCCGGATTCACTGCCAGGCGGTCTACAAGCACATAAACTGGTTTGGAGAAATCCACATCCAGCAACGTTTCCGGCGAAGAAAACTCATGCACACGCCCGGCCTGGTACAGGCGGTTGAAGCCGCGCTTTTGCAATTCGAGCAAAGCGAGCCGCAGCGCCTCCGCGGCAGGAGCAGCCGCGGTCTTTTTGCTTGCCCGTTTCGAGGCGGCCGGTGCCGCAGACGCCGCGACTCGAAATTGGTAAAGAACGTAGAACTTCCGTCCTGCCGGGAGTGACAAAACGCGCGTCGCGATTTCGTCGGGATTGTCCTTGCGAACTTCCACGCCGCATTTGATGCAGAACGTCTGCCCGCACCGTGCGAAAAGCAAGCGGAGGTAATCGTAGATTTCCGTAGATGTCGCCACGGTCGAGCGCGGATTGCGCGTGGAATTTTTCTGTCGAATGGCCACGGCCGGAGCGATCCCGGAGATTTCATCCACATCCGGTTTTTCCATGCGCTCAAGGAATTGCCGCGCGTAGGCCGAAAGCGATTCGACGTAGCGGCGCTGCCCTTCGGCATAAATCGTGTCGAAAGCAAGCGAGGATTTGCCGGAGCCGCTTACACCGGTGACAACGGTGATGGCGTTGTGAGGAATGTCTACCGTGACATTTTTGAGGTTATGGACGCGCGCGCCCTGGACACGCAGGGTGTCCTGTTCCGGCTTCGATATGTCCGCCGACGCGGTGATTTGTTTGGTTGCCAAGGCGAAGCCCAGACAGCAGGTCTAAGAGCTACTGCCCAAACTTCAAATTATAAATCGCCTGTCAAACACGCGCAAACGGCGGCTTCGTGCGTAAGCGAGACAAATGTCTTTTGCCGCACGACTACGGCTCCTGGTTGAGAACGATTTCCCCGATTCCGCCGCTAACCTTCAAATGAATCGTTGTCGGCGATTTTCCGTAAGCTTCGTTCTTATAGGAGCCATCTTCCTCTTTAAACCCATAGGTGCGGATGGAACCGATGCCGCCCGACGCCTGCGCGATGACGCCGATTTTTTTCGGCAGCCGGATATTTGCCTGACCCACGCCGCCTTCGATGTCCGCGGTCAGATCCGCCTTGCGCTCACCGGTCAGATCCACGTCCACCTGGCCGGCACCGAGGTGGAGATCCAGGCGCGTCAGGGGAACATCCCGAAAATCCAGATTTCCCTGCCCCGCCCCCATCTCCACCCGCAGTTCCAAAGGAAGAGACTTGTTGAAACGCAAATTCCATTCGTTTCTCGAATTGCCAAAATGCACCGTGTGCGACTCCTGGGAGATGGTGATTTGGCCTACGCCGTCACTGACGTGGTAGTCCACGCGGGGCTCCTCGTAGTTCCCGCTAAATCTAAAATCGGCGTCCACCGAGTGCGCCGAATCAGAACTAATATTCAATTGCCCCGCCCCCATTTCCAATGTAGCTCGCGCTGACTTTGCCCCCTGAAGATCCACGGTCTGGGAAGTGTGACTTTCCTGTGAGGTGAAGCCGCGCCCGCGAGCATAGCCATGGCCGTGCCAGATCAGCAAGACTAGAACGACCACAAACGCCAAAACTCCAACCGTGGACCCGACAGAAATCCCGGGAGGCGCGTTGGGATTGCGGCGTTTCTGGAAATTGTCGTAGACCATGCCCAGCCCGACAAAAATCAGAATGAGCGGCCAATAATCGAGCAGAACGCTCCAGGGGTCAAAGGCCGGACGCCAATTGCGCACCAGAAAAAGCGCGCCAACGGTGATTAGAATGATCGGTAAGACGACAGACACTCGCCGCGGATTACCGTCCTCGGGCATGGGCCACCTCCACCACTGGGTACTACGCACTCAGATGAAGAATAGTTCAGCCCGTAAGGATACCGCATGCCAACCGGCCTTGGTAAACCGTAACCCGGTGAACAGCGCGACCTCTGAAATTCGTACTTGCAATATGGGCGCTTCCCGCTTTACGCAAAAATCCGCGCTTGTGGGGTGTGATAAAGTTCTGTCGAAGGGGTGAAGGCTTAGCGTGAGTACGTATAGGAGAGTCTTCTGGATTGTGCTCGATAGCGTCGGAATCGGAGAACTGCCTGACGCCGGCGACTATGGCGACGTAGGAAGAAGCACGCTGGGCCACATCGCGGAATCGCGGCCCCTGCAAATCCCGAACCTCATACGGCTCGGACTGGCCAACATCGCCCCGCTGAAATTCCTCGGTCCCGCGGCAGGTCCTCTAGGAGCATATGGAAAGGGAGCAACGCGTTCTCCTGGAAAGGACACAACCACCGGACATTGGGAGATGGCCGGAGTATGGCTCGAACAAGCCTTCCCTGTTTACAAGAACGGATTTCCGCGCGAGCTGATTGAGGAATTCGAGAAACATATTGGCAGAAAGACGATTGGCAACAAGCCCGCTTCGGGAACAGAAGTCATCAAAGAGCTGGGCGAAGAACATGTCCGAAGCGGCAAGCCCATCGTGTATGCGTCGGGCGACAGCGTCTTTCAAATCGCCGCGCATGAAGAAGTGATTCCCATCACCGAGTTGTATCGCATGTGTGAAATTGCGCGGCGATTGCTGGACGGGCCGCACCGCGTCGGGCGTGTGATTGCGCGTCCCTTCCTAGGAACTCCCGGCAATTTCGTGCGCACCACACGGCGGCATGACTATGCCGTCGACCCGCCCAAGCCGATGCTCCTGGACGTGCTTGCCGAGCGCAAAGTGCCGGTCCTTGGCGTGGGGAAGATTCACGACATTTATAACGGCCGCGGCGTTGATGAATACCTCGCCACCCAAGGCAACGCTGACGGCATGGAAAGGCTAACCGCTGCGGCGAAAGAGCGAAAAGACGGACTGATTTTCTGCAACCTTGTGGACTTCGATATGCTTTACGGCCACCGCAAGGACGTCGAGGGGTTTGCTAAATCGCTCGAGGAATTCGACCACATGCTCGGAGAATTTCTGCCGCTGCTCAGTCTTTCCGACCTGCTGATGATCACCGCGGACCACGGTTGCGATCCGGATCCGCGTTGGCCGACGACCGACCACTCGCGCGAATATGTCCCAATCCTCGCCTATTCGCCGGGAAATGGTGCTGGCGTGAATCTCGGCGTACGCGACACGCTGGCCGATATGGGGCAGACCGTCGCCGAAAATTTCGGCGGCGTCATTCCCCACGGCACCAGCTTCCTCTCGGAGTTGAGAAGTCAACGAACGAGCGAAGCTGCACGATAGGGATGCACGGTGGCGCGACTCGCGGTGTCGGCTGATTTTGCGAACCGTGCTTTCACACCTGAGGCCACCAGTTGGAGGCCCGCAAAAAGAGCAAGGACGGCAATAGCCGTCCGAAGTTTTTGCGCCGGAATGCGGCGCGCGAGCAGGCAGCCGAGCAGCACGCCGGGGAGTCCGCCGAGAAGCAGCGGAAAAAGTACGGCCATGCTGATGGAACCCACCGTCCAGTGAAAGATGCCGCCGATGACGGCGAGCACCAAACCAAACAGCAGGTCCGTACCGACGACCTGGGAAGGAGTCATCTCCGAGTAATTCAGCAGGAGCACTGTGCCCAACGCGCCGGCTCCGGCAGAAGAGAATCCCGATTCCACGCCGATGGGGAAAGCGAGCCAAGGCAGCCAGTGGGAATTCCTGCGGATGAAGTCGGGCTTGCGCACGCGCGGCAGGAAGCTGACCGCCGAGGAGAAAGCCAGCAAAGCACCGAGAATGACGACCACGGTGGAGTGCTGGCCGCCCGTGGTCACGTAGCGGAGCGCCAAAGTTCCTGTCAGCAGGCCCGGAATGGCGCCGCGCAGCAGCAGCCAGAAATAGCGCGAATGAATCTGGCGGCTGAAAAGATAAAACGGCGCCGCAACCAGCCGCACTACACCGGCGAATAGAAAGGCAGTGCCGACGGCCTCGCCGGCTGAAAGTCCGGCGAAAAGAAGAAGGGCCGGCACGGTGAAGCTGCCACCGCCGATGCCGGTAAGGCCGACAGCGAGCGCGATGGCGAATCCAATGAATAGTTGCGTCATCCGGCACGCTCCGAAAAAGTGTGAATGCCGCACTCCAGTTTTCGCCCGCCCCAGCGGCCGGACCGCGCGTTGCCCGGATCGGAAGGAAGCGCGGTACAAGGTTCGCAGCCGATGCTGGGATAGCCGGCGTCATAAAGCGGCAGATAGGACAGGCGACGCGCTCCGGTACGTTCCCAGACTTGCGCCCAAGCCCAATCGGCGAGCGGGCTGACTTTCAGCAGTGCCTTGCCGCTCGGGAGGCGGTGCTCCTCGACCTTCTTGAGATTCGCGCGCGTCGGCGATTGTTCGCGCCGCAAGCCGGTGAACCAAACGTCGAACGGCTCCAGGGCCTTCATCAGCGGAGCGACTTTGCGAAGCTGGCAACAAGCCGTCGGGTCCGTTTGATAGAGCAGCCCGCGTTCTGCCTCTTGTTCGGCGACGGTTTTTTCCGGAAGCACGTTCACCAGGTTTAATTTCCAATCGACGGCAAGACGATCGCGAAATTCATACGTCTTCGCGAAGTGATAGCCGGTCTCGAGGAAGAGAACCGGAATCCGCGGAAGACGTTTGCGGAGCAAATCCAGCACAATAATGTCTTCCGCTTGGAAACTGCACGTGAGGCAGGCCCGCTCCGGCTGCGAACCGGCCAAGACCGCATCGACCAACTGCTCGACAGCCAAAGCTTCAAATTCTTGCTGATTAAGCGTCAGGCTCATTTCAAGATTCCCTTCTGGCTGGATCGGACTTGGGCGAAAGACGCAGCTTATCGGCGAAGGCCAACGCGTACTGTGTGACTCGTTTGTCGGTCCCGGCATTCGGCGTTCCGGTGCTTATGGCGTCCGACAGCCGGAAAATGGCCTCGCTAGGAAGTTCGGCCAGATCTTGTGGACCGAGCGAAGCATTTGTGCAGAGAACAAGCAGGCCTGACCCATAAAGCGAACCAAGCAAGGTGCAAAGCATGGCGGGGGCCAGGCTCGACGCGTCAAGGATGACGACTTCAAAACCGTTGCGAAAAAGCGCCTGTTCTAATGACTTTGCGAGAGGCCGACGATCCCCAAGCAGAAGGACTCCCGGTTTATGTCCGTGACGCCGCTGCCTCTGTTCCGCAGTGACTTCTCCAAGCTCGGTCACCAGCGAAGGAAAATGTCCTTCCTTTTGGTTAATGGCCGTCGCCACAATTGTTTCTCGGACCATGCCGGCTCCGACCGTGGCGTTAGAGACCGGATCAATCAGGATCAGACTGCCTGTGGCGCGGCTTGCGGCATAAGGATCCAGAAAAAGCGGCTGATTGGTTTCGACTTCCACTTCCGCAATGCCATTCATTTCCAGTTGTTTAGCCGGTTCGTGCTGAAGGGTGTTGACGTTGATGCGGTGGCGAATACGGCGAACGTGCGCCTTCACCAATCGCGTGGTCTGCTTCAAGAGCAACGTCTTTCCGACTCGCAGCGGGTCGGCGTGAAGCCAGACCACCGTCGCGGAAAAGCTTCGCGATACCGCGGGTTGATAAGAGGGAGAAACCAGCATGTCGCCGCGGCTGAGGTCAATTTCGTTTTCGAGTTGCACCGTGATGGATTGCGGAGCAAAAGCTTCCTCACAGTCGCCATCGAAGTTCACAATAGCTTTGACTCTCGTTTCTTGCCCCGAGGGCAGCGCCACTAACGCATCTCCAGAGCGCAGAGTCCCGCTCGCCAATTGTCCGGCAAATCCTCGGAACCGGAGATCAGGGCGAATGACGTATTGAATCGGAAATCGCACCGCGTCCAGCGAGCGAGTCTGGCGGAAATCCACGGTTTCGAGGTGGCCCAAAAGAGTCGGCCCGGAATACCACGGCATGTTCCCGCTGGCGCGGCGAACTACGTTGTCGCCCGCCAGCGCGCTGATCGGAATGCACTGAACGGAAGGGATCCCCAATCGCGAGGCAAGCGCGAAAAAATCGCGGTGCAAACGCGCGAAAACTTCTTCGCGGTAATCCACGAGATCCATCTTGTTGATGGCCGCGACAGCGCAGCGAATGCCCAGAAGCGAAGCTATATAGGCATGGCGGTGAGTTTGTGTGAGCAGGCCTTTCGTCGCGTCCACGAGAATAATCGCCAAGTCCGCCGTAGACGCTCCGGTGGCCATGTTGCGCGTGTACTGTTCGTGGCCCGGCGTGTCGGCGATGATGAACTTGCGACGCGCCGTGCTGAAGTAGCGATACGCCACGTCAATGGTAATTCCTTGCTCGCGTTCCGCGCGCAAGCCGTCGGTCAGCAACGAAAAGTCGAAAGAGCCACCCGAGCGATTAATCTTGCTCTTTTGAACCGAGGCCACGTGATCCTCGTAAACCGCCTTCGCGTCATGCAGCAAGCGCCCGATGAGCGTGGACTTGCCGTCGTCCACGCTACCCGCAGTGGTAAAGCGCAGCAGGTCCTTCTGCAGGTCTGCTTCGAGAAACGCCGCAAGGCTTTCCGAGCGTTCGGAGGCCTCAAAGGTCAGCATCAGAAATAGCCCTCGCGTTTCTTGAGCTCCATCGATCCTTCCTCGTCGTGATCGATGGCGCGGTTTTCGCGCTCCGAGCGGCGAAACGAAATCATTTCCTCGATGATCTTTGGAACCGTGTCCGCCTCGGAACGAATGGCGCCGGTGCATGGAACGCAGCCGAGCGACCGCATGCGGCACTTGATCCACTGCACTTTTTCACCTGGCAGCAGTTCGTCAGGCGAGTAAATCAGTACGATTGAGCCGTTGCGCACCACCGCCTGACGTTCGCGCGCGTAATACAAAGGAACGATGGGGATGTTTTCCTCATGGATGTAGAGCCAGACATCCAGTTCGGTCCAATTCGACAGCGGAAATACGCGAATGCTTTCTGATTTTTCGATGCGGGAGTTGAAAAGGTTCCAGAGTTCCGGCCGCTGATTCTTGGGATCCCACTGCCCGTGCGAATCGCGAAATGAATAAATACGTTCTTTCGCGCGCGATTTTTCTTCGTCGCGACGCGCACCGCCAAAAGCGGCGTTGAATCCTCCTGCAGCGAGCGCGTCCAGCAATGCCGCGGTCTTGAGCAGTCCGCAGCACCTTTGCGTGCCCAGAACAAAAGGATTTGCACCCTGTTCGAGCGCTTCGCGGTTTTGGTGCACGATGAGCTCCGCGCCAATTTCGCCGGTGTAGGAGTCGCGAAACTCGATCATTTCTGGAAATTTGTAGCTGGTGTCGATGTGCAGCAGCGGAAAAGGGATTTTCCCCGGATAAAAAGCCTTTTGCGCCAGGCGCAGCATCACCGAAGAATCCTTGCCAATGGAATAGAGCATGACGGGGTTGGAAAACTCCGCGGCCGCTTCGCGAAGGATGTGGATGCTCTCCGCCTCAAGGGATGCGAGATGGTCCAGCCGGCGTTCCAAGCCGGACGAAGGCGCCCCTCCGCGAACCCCGGGTGTCAGAGTTTCGTCCGCTAGCGGTGCTGCCTGAGTCATATTTCTTGTTTCCCTTCCCGAAAATGCCCCAAAAACACAAAACCCACCTGCCAGGCTTTCTGGCGGTGGGCTTAAACTGCATCGGCTAGATTCTTGTCTTTAGACCGCTAGCCCCCCCGCGCCAGAAGACACCCGGACGCAACACATACACATACAACAGCCGCTCGTGAACTTCTGGCGAAGATGGCTCGCGTTACTCACAGCTAAAGAGTATAACCTGCATGCCACCTGAGATGCAACCCGGCCAAGAATCATACTTCTTCTGCATGCTATCGGTTTTTTGCGGGCATGCGCCGCCCGACGGGCGGATGCCGATCGATTTTTGGCGAGCGCGGTTTGGGCGGCGAGCAGATGATTCCCTTCTTTTCTTGGGTACTTGGCGTCCAACCGTCGCTCTCCAAGCGGAACCGTCCGCTAGAACGGCTTCCCGCGCAATCCCTGCCTTTGAAAACTTTTGCCTTGACTTTGCCCTGGCCTCTTCATAACTTTACAAAATTCTAGTAGTGTTTCTGCCCGGAGGGAAAAAGTTCCGGAGGAAAATTCCATGAACGTACCAGCTCCATCTGCGAGAATTTGGCATTGGTGTGTCGCAAAGGGCCTGCGCGCCACAGCACCAACCGCCGTAGTTTTGGTCTTTGCTGCTACAGCCTGGGGCCAAGCTACAACCTCGGTTCGCGGCACGATCGCAGACCCCTCCGGCGGTGCGGTGGGCGGTGCCACCGTCACCATCACCAACACCGAATCGCACATCGAACGCACCGCGACCACCGGCTCCGACGGGACCTATCAATTCCTTTTGCTTCCTCCGGGCACCTACAAACTCGTTGTCGCGGCGCAGGGATTCCAGCGCTACGAACAGACTGGTCTGGAGCTGCTGGTCAATACTCCTGCCACGGTGAACGTGCAGTTGAAGGTTGGCGGCGGCAAGGAAACCGTCACTGTGACCGCCGAAGCTCCCGCGCTCAACATGGTGGACGCCTCCATCGGTAATTCGTTTGACGAAAAGCTAGCGTGCAGTTCCTCTGGCAGGTGTTTAATGTGCCAAACCTCACGCGCTTCAACGCCGAGGGCGTAGGCTCATCACTCCTCACCTCTTTGACCCAGGCGCCCACGCATTTCGGCGCTTACACCAGCCTGCTAACGCAACCACGCGTCATGCAGTTCTCGCTGCGCTACGAATTCTGAGCCCGTGATGATGCCGGTGAAAGCTGGCTTTTGCTGTCATCCCGAGCGAGGCGAGGGATCCTAGATAGATAGGGCTAACAACAAACTCGATCACTGCGCATCGTTCCGTTCGGGAAGCCGAATCCTCGCCGGATTCGTCAGTTGCCGGAGGCGGCGGCACTGGTGTCGGACGGGGCGTAGTAGCCGTTGCGCGTGCGCGGGAGGAGTTTGCCGCGGCCACGCGGAGGAATCACTTCCACGGTTACCGTGCGGAAAGTGCCGTCGCGGCGCGTATTTGTGGGATAGTAGGCCAGCGTGTACTGGTTGCGGATGTCGTGTGCCACCTGCTCGCAGATGTTGTGGACGTCCGCAACGTTTTCTGGGAAATACGCGACGCCGCCGGACGCTTTGGCAATATCTTCCAGCGCGCGCTTGGCTTTCTTCGCACTCTTCTTGCTTTCCTGGCTGAGCAGGCCAATCGTGTAAATGACCGTATCGGTCTTTTGAATTTCGCGGATGGTTTTTTCCAGCGTGTAGTGGCTGGAATTGTCCTCGCCGTCGGTGACAATCAAGAGCACGTGCTTGTCTTTCGAGGCTTTCTTCAAATGATCGAGTGAGCCCACGATGGCGTCATAAAGCGCCGTGCTGCCGCGTGAATCAATGCGTTCGAGCGCTTCCTTCAACTCCGGAACGCTGTTCGTGAAATCCTTGTCCAGATCCAGATAAAAATCATCGTTGAAATTGACGACAAAGGCTTCGTCCTGCGGATTGCTCGCTTGCACCAAAGTGATGGCGGCTTCGTTCACCTTGGGGCGCTTGTCGCGCATGCTGCCGCTGTTGTCAATCACCAGGCCCATGCTCACCGGCACGTCTTCGCGCTTGAACAACGAAAGCTTTTGTTCAACTTTGTCTTCGAACACTCGGAAGTTTTGCGCCGTCAAGCCGTCCGCAAAACGCTGGCGATCATCGAGCACCGTAGTGTGCAGCACCACGAGGTTCACGCGCGTGACGATGGTGGCGCCTTGTTTTTCGGTATTGTTTTGTTGTCCCAGAGGAGGAGGAGGTGGCGGCGGACTCGAAACCGGAATCTGCGCGGGCGCCGGGGATGCGAACAGCGCACCGCACACGATTATTGCTACCTGGAAAACCGCGGCGCGCGTAAGGCGCCGTTTGAAATTAGTGGCTGGGAGCGTAGTACCCCGTCTTCGAATAAAGGGACAGAGGCGGGAGCCCTCTCGGGGCGCGCAACTTGATCTTGATCTTCCGCCACCGCGCATCGTGAGCCTTGTTGCTTGGTCGATAGCCGAGCACATATTGGTTTCGCAGCTCCATGCCGATTTTTGTCGCGATATCCGGAAGATCTTCCAGTCTCTCAACGGCGAACACGCGGCCCCCGGTCATCTCCGTAATTTCACTCAGGAGCGAGGGACCCTTCAGTTCTTCCGGTGTCCGGTTGCGAGATCCGAGCGGGTCAAAGATTCCAATGGCATAGAGCTGGGTATCGGCCTCTTTCACCAGTCGCTTGATATCGCTTTCGTTGTACCGACTATGATTATCCCCTCCATCCGACAGGATGAGCAAGGCGCGTTTGGCGTTGTGTGCACCCCTCATCTGGCTGAGCCCCAGATAGATGGCATCGAGTAGCGCGGTGCGCCCTTTGGGAGAGGTAAGCATCAGGCGGCTCTGTAAGTCTTCGACGCTGTTAGTAAACGAACTGGTGAGCTCGGCGCGCTCGTTAAAGCTGACCAGGAAAAATTCATCCTGTGGGTTTGCAGTTTTAAAAAATTGCAGCGCGGCTTCGCGGGCTTTGCCGACTTTGTTGGCCATGCTGCCGCTGAAATCAAAAATCACGCCGATGGAAATGGGCACGTCTTCCGCGGAAAATGTAACCACTTCCTGCTCGATGTTGTCTTCAAAGATGCGGAAATTATCGGGGTCGAGTCCGGTGACCAGGCGGTTGTAAGGGTCGGTCACCGTGACGTTCACCAGGGCCATATCGACATCGATATGCAGCGTGCTTCCGGGTTTGAAAGCTTTGCCCGGAGTGTCCTTCCACACGTCATCGATCTTCGAGGTGGTGTCGTCGAGTTTCCCCTTCGCGTCTATGTCTTTTGCGGCTTCTTTCTTCAGTTCGTCTTTCTTGGGATCGTCTTGCGGTTTGTTGCCGTCCGGGAGAGCCTGGGCGGCAGCCTGGAGGAGGGCTTGAGCGCACAAAAACCAAATGGCGAGAAGAACGAGAAGAATTCGAAAACCTGCAAACGCAACGCGACGCATCTCAGCGCGTGACTTTGCACCAGTCACCACGGACTCGCGTTTCACGGCACCCCCTACGTCTCGGCAGGACCGGGACGGCCGCGCGGTTCGGACTAAAAGGCATTCTATCACTCGGATTGTCGAAAACAAGCGCAAACGTTCCATCCATACGATTAGGAGTTTCTATGGCAGGGCTAAGGCGTGTGCCGTGTGGTAGCATCGCCGCACCGATGGCCCAGTCTTCTCATCTTAGATGAGACTGAGGTGCCGAAAGGCTTATTCCCGCGTTCGGAGAAGCAACGAAATGGGGCCGGCAAAAGTGATTGTGGTGATTCCGGCGCGATATGCGTCCACGCGCCTGCCGGGGAAACCGCTCGTGTCGCTTGCGGGGAAAGCGATGATTCAGCGCGTCTACGAGCGGGCGAAATCTGCTTCGCGAGTGGACCGCGTTCTTGTAGCGACGGACGACCAGCGCATCATGAAAGCGGTTGAAGCGTTCGGCGGCGAAGCGCGCATGACGCGCGCCGATCATCGCACGGGAACCGAGCGCGTGGCGGAAGTGGCCGCGCATGAAGAAGGCGACGTCTTCGTGAACGTGCAGGGTGACGAGCCGCTTCTGGATCCAGCTTCGGTTGACGCTGCGGTCGCATCGCTGTTGGAGGAGCCTGCCGCTTCGATTGGCACGGTGGCGACGCCCATCAAGACTCCTGCAGATATCATGGATCCTAACGTGGTGAAAACCGTGCTGGATTTCGATGGTCATGCGCTGTATTTCTCGCGCGCGCCGATTCCCTGGGTTCGGGATACGGCGAGCAAAATTCAGGTGCGGCACCTGAAGCATCTTGGGCTGTATGTTTTCCAGCGCGATGCGTTGCTCGAATATCCGACGCTGCCGCAAGGCGAACTTGAGCGCATCGAGCAGCTTGAACAGTTGCGCTGGCTCGAGAACGGCTGGAAGATTCGCGTGGCGGAAGTGGAGCATGATGCGGTGAGCGTGGACGTTCCGGAAGACGTCGCGCGCCTGGAGAAACTGCTGGAAGGCAGGGAGTGAGATCAGAACAGAGAGATCAGTGACTCATGTTCTAGAACTCGGGCGTGAGAACAGGTGCATAAGGGCGCGGCCCTTTCAAACACAATCGGCGAAGGTTGAAAATAGGCTGGTCGGCTAAACGCAAGCCAAGGGAGTCTGTCAAAAAATTCCCAAAATGGAACAGAGGGATGTCACACCCCTCTCCCTATTTTGGTGTAGTGACCTCGACTAACTGTCGCGTTCAACGGTGCCAGCACGGGTTACGGGCGTAAGACCATTTGCTAGCGTCCACCAAACCAACCGGGCACTGTAAAGACCCGCCACTACGCCAGCCCCTATCGCTGCGCTTCCAGAAGCCCGGCGACGATGCGCGTAGGGCTGTTATTGCCACTGACAAAGAAAGCAAGCTCGGGATTAACGACATAGACGATCATGTTGATCTGCGATATGCCGGAAAGCTTCACAGTCATAGAAGCAGATTTGCCGTCGCCGCCAGTTCCATCGCCACCGTTGAAATTGATGGAGCCTGCGGTGCCGAAGTCGGTGTTCAGGGTCACGCCGGTAAATTGGAAAATATCGGAAGTGCCGCTAAGGTTCAGATTCGAGAGCGTAACCTGGCTCAGGAGGTCTTCTTCGTCCATACCAAGACCAGACGCGGTTACAAGACCGCTCCAGTTCATAGCGTAGGGTCCAGAAACATTGCTGCTGCTGAAGGGACTTCCGGATTGCGCAAGGATCGAACCGTCGGCGACGACCACTGCTGAAGCAGAGCCTGCAGGGCCACTGACTTCCTGAATCACACCGCTATTCGCCGCGCTGAGGTAAAAGACGAAGGAATACACATTCGCAGCCGAAGACTGAAAGGAAAGCATGCCGCGGCCTGTTGTGGAATCGTACGTAACGTTGGTATTTGAGGAGCTAATGGAGGGCTCGGTTTCTGAGCCGCCATTGTTTTTGTCCATGAGGATGTTGCTGAGGCTGCTACCGGAGACAGTGAAGCGGCCGACGCGAATTAAGCCGCCACTGGTCGAGGACCCGGAGACCAAAAAAGCAAAGCTGCCGCTCGGACTCGGAGGAACACTAGCGCTCAGAACGGCGTCCCCGGTGAGCATGGGACCTGAGCCGCCGGTAGCCGTGTTGTCGCTGATAAATCGCACGCGGTTTGCGTCCACAATGTAGAAGACGTAATTCTGTCCGGCGATGACCGCCGTCCCACGACCGGAAGTTGGTCCGTTGATGGGGTCGGGCGCAAAAGTTCCGGTAATGCTTCCACTGGTTAAGGTAAAGTTGTCGTTGGCGTCCTCAGTTCCCGTCATTGTTCCGGCGCTAGCGGTAAATTGTCCAACGAGGGACTCGGGATTCATGCCAGGGTCCGAACCAGTGAAATCGAACACATACGCCCCAGAAACGCCTGCCGAGAATGCGGCCGCACTTTGGAGAATGAAATTGCCGCTGCCGGTGGAAGCCTCATTAGGGCTGTGAGTCTCATCCATCAGGAGCCCGCCGCTGGTGGAAGTGAGAACGATGGCAAAGGCGATCGTGGCTGGAGCGCCACTGGAAGTTATATTGAACGTCAAGGTCCCACGACCGTCCGCGCTAACTGTGTAGCTGCCGCCACTGATTACGACCGTGGTATTGAAGCCGCCATCGTTCACGACGTCATAGATGCCACCTGCTTTGACGCCGCCCGCGCCGTCGGCTGTGAAGCTGCCGGTCCTTGAAAACGGTGTTGCGGACGCGGCACCACTGGTGATGGCTTCGCCGGTGGTGACGAAGGCGTACGTGCCGTTGAGGCTGGCGAGCGAATACTTGCCCGTCGGAGGAGGCGGATTAATAGTGGCGCCACCGCCGCCGCAAGCCTCTGTCCAGAGAGCAGCGGCTGCGACCAGCGCCGTCATCAGGCGGTTCATCGCACACCTCGCAGCGCTTCGTTCTGGGCAGGCGTCAAAGTTGCGGCGGGCGTGAGGGGGAAGCCTTTGGGGTTGCGAACGGCGACGGCTTGCGTGCCCTTCTGCACGATGCGCGCCGCGAAGTAGGTGCCCTCGCCGAGCGCCATGGGTTCGCCAACGATGCGCACGTTGTCGCCTGCATTCAAGGCAAGGTGATGGACCTCAAGAACTTTGGCATTGCCGAGATGCACATCCACTTGGCCGGCAGTCGTCTGGAGGGTGACGTGAGCCCCCATCGGTGGAACCGCGGAAGCTGATTCACACTTCACAATCGTGCCAACCAACGAGATTTCGCGATTGGCACTGTAAGTTCGGAGCAACTGGGCGTCGGAAGGCACAGCTTGCTGCGCGCTTGCAGTAAGGCAAAGCATGAGCGAAGCAGCGAATATGAGAATTGGAAGTAGCAGTCGAATGAAAGATTTCATTACCCTTTCCCCCCTGTGAGAATGCCACTCGGAACCCTTCTTCGTTGCGGGCCGGAAAAGGCGTTCCGAGACGCAAGAGAGGGTCCATGCATTAGATAGCGAATCCGTCGGCAAAGGTTTCGCAGGAAAACCCGGAAGTTCCCGCGCGGCAACCCCGAACGGCCGTACAGGCCGCTCGCCTTCACAGGGTATTCCCCGCTTTCCTTTAACCCGTTCCCGCGTAGAAAGTTTCTTTGTCCACCAGCGGAACAACCGGCAAGCCGAAGGGGGTCATGCTGACGCATGCAAACCTCGTCGCCAACGTGCGCCAAGCCGCGGCGGTTGATGGGCCTCGGCGTGAAGACGTCCTGGTAAACATTTTTCCTTTCTATCACGTAGCCGGCCTGAATGCGATTTTGAATCCCTCTTTGAACGGGGGAGCAACGGTAGTGCTGATGACTGGGCGGTTCGACCTGGCGGTAAACCACTTGGGCCAGGGGAGTGCGGCGAGATTTGGCTGCGCGGCCCCAACGTGATGAAAGGCTATGGGAACCAGCCTGCTGCCACATCGGAAACGCGGTTGGATGCCGACAGGTGACATAGGATACTTCGATGCAGAGGGTTGCGTTTACCTTCGTGGACCGCCTGAGACCGCCTGAAAGAACTGATCAAATACAAAGCGTTGCAGGTGGCCCCGGCCGAACTCTAGGACATCATTCAGTCTCATCCCGCCGTGCTTGACAGCGGACTTGTTGGGGCTCCGGATGAGGCTGCCGGCGAGATTCCCGTGGCTTTTGTGGTGAAAAGGCAAGGCGTTACTCTGAACGCGGAAGAAATCATGGAGTATGTGGCCGCGCGCGTGGCGCCGTACAAAAAGATCCGCGCGGTCGAGTTCGTTCACCTGCGGGAAAGATTCTGAGAAGGATTCTCAAAGAAAAAGCTTGGGCGCGTGCACGGGGGACGTCGTAGTTGCTGGCAGTCTGTCGCAGTTTCGCTTTCATTCCAGGTGACCACAACGTTCCGAGAATCCTCAAGGATTCGGAGGGCAGAGTTTATCGCCCGAACCAGCGCGGCAGCGTGGTGGTCAGCGCTGGAATGTAGGTGATGAGCAGGACACCAATCGAAAGAACGACAATCACGGGCAGAACGGCACGCAGAACTTCGGGGACCGGCTTGCGAAAGCGGTAAGACGACATGAGCAGGTTCAAGCCAACCGGCGGAGTCAAATAACCCAATTCCATGTTCGCCAGGAAAATAATTCCCAGACGCACCGGATCAATACCATAAACCGCTCCCAAGGGGACGAGCAGGGGCACTTCCACGACGATTGCGGGGTAGATCTCCATCAAGCAGCCCACAACAAGGAGAAACAGGTTCAAAAGCAGAAGGAAAAGAAACGGCGAGTGTATGGTTTGCGTGGTCCACGCGACCGCGCGCGCCGGAATTTCCGCGTCGACCAGATAGTTCGTAAATCCCAGTGAGACGCCAAGAATAAGGAGCACGCCGCCGATCAGCAGGCCGCATTCAGACATGACCCGCGGAATGTCGCGAAAAACGGCCATTTCGCGATGAAAAACGGTCACGACAAGAAAGGCATACAGCGCCGTGATGGCAGCGGCCTCGACGGGCGTCGCAAGGCCGCTGAACAGCGCCACCGAAGCCACGACCGGCATCAAGAGTTCCCATTTCGCGCCCCACAGCGCCTGCAGGGCTTCTTTCGGATTGAACGAATGCGCCGAATCCGCCTTTTGCTGCCCTTGACGCATTCCCCAAAGCGCCGTGGCCGTCATCATGACGAGAGCCGGAATGATTCCCCCGAGAAACATTTTGTCGATGGGCACTTTAGCCACGATGGCGTAAACAATCATTGGGAGACAGGGCGGCAGCAATAGTCCAAGGGAACCGGCGCCGGTGAGCAAGCCGAGCGCATCCTTATCCGAATAACGCGCGTCGAAAAGGACCGGCATCAACAAGCCACCAAGCGCGAGAATCGTTACGCCGGATGCTCCCGTAAAGGACGTAAAGAAAGCGCAGACCAGAACGGTGATAATGGCCGGGCCACCGCGGAATTGTCCAAACAGAGCGTAGAAGAGGCGGATGAGCCTCTTTGGCGAGCCGCCCTCTGCGAGAAAGTAGCCCGCTAGAGTAAAAAGCGGGAGCGTGGGCAAACTCGGGTTTGTAACAAGTGTGTAGTGGGCAACGGGAATCGAAGCAATCGGTTGACCGACACCCCTGAAAAGAATCGCGGCGGTGCCGCCAAGAGTCACAAAGGCCGGAATCCCGAGAACGGAGGCAACCAACATGACGCCGAGGGCTACGAAAACAAAGTGATGGCCGGTGGCAGGCCACTGCAAGACAAGTGCTGTCACCGCCAACGCCAGCGCGCCCGCTCCCAAGCGCAGTGCCCATTTTTCGGACGCGTTCCACAGGATGCGCAGAGCAATCGCGGCAAAACCCAGGGGAAGCACGGACTCCACGGCCCAGATGGGGATTCCCAATGCGAGAAATCTTTCGGATTCGCGTTCGCTCAAGACGAATTGGGTCGCGGCGATGCAAAGGAAAGCGCAAACTACGACGGCGATTCCACTTGTTAAGACTTTTGCGCCAGCCCTGAAGCGGCCGTGGAGTTTGGTCTCGCCAATGTTGGCCAGGGAAAGGAGCCGCTGCTCGCGGGCAGCGATCGCTCCGCCAAGCATTCCCACAACCAGAACCAGGTGCTGAACGATGGCAATGGATGCGGGAATGGAAACGTGCAGAGTGCGGCGCAGCAACGCTTCGGCCAGCGGCAGAATCACCATCGCGGCGAGCGCCGCGGAGATGACCGCGTTTTCGCCAAACGCCAGCCTCGCAGCCCACTTCTTCCGCTGCTGGGCAAGAGCGGCTCGGAAGGTTGGTATCGGCATGGCCTCGGCACTCATGGCTGGCCTGTCTTGTGCGACGCGCGGTATTCGGCGACCAAGCTCAAGGCTTTATCGAAAGCGTCTGCAGGGACTATCTTGCCGCGCATTTTGGGATAGACGGCTTCCACAAAACGGCGCCAATCGTCTTCCAGCTCCTGCGGAACAGGACGCACCTGAAGGCCGCGCTTTTTCATGGCCTCAAGGGCTTCCTGGCTTTCCGCGCGGCTCTGCGCCCGGATTTTCTTCCCGGCGTCGGCGGCGGCCTTGAGGACCTTTTCCTGCTGGTCAGGAGTGAGCGCGTCCCACACCCGCTTGGTCATGACCGTCGCGCCAACCAGCGGAACATAGTTTACTTCCAGGAGATTCTTGGCTGCCAGGTCAAACTGGCTGGCAAGGGCGTAGAAGGGCGTCACGGGAACGGTGTCCACCAGGCCGGTTTGCAGGCTGATGAGCACATCGGACCATTCGAGCGGAACGGCCTGGAATCCCAAGCTGTTGAGGACCGCGGCTTCGTCCAGGTCGCTGGAAGTCACAAAGATTTTGCTCTTCTTCGCCTTAAACTCTTCCGGCGTCGTGTACGGCTGCCGGGAAACGATGTGAATCCAGCCCGCGTCGGTCCAAGCAAGCGCGACGAAGCCCTTTTGCTCGAGGCGTTTCTCCAGGTCGGGCTGCATTTTCGAGCAAACGTATTCCATTTCGTCGAGCGAGTGATAGAGCATGGGAATTTTTTCAATCGCGCCCACGGACGGATCAATGCTGGAAAGACCTGCGGCCGACAGCGTGGCGGCCTGCAGCTGTCCCAGGCGAAGGCGCCGAATGGTTTCTTCCTCGCCGCCCATGGTTCCGCCGGGGTAGATCGTGAGAGTTAGTGCGCCGCCCGTGGTTGTTTTCCATTGCTGGCCCATCTCTTCCAGCGCGTGATATTGGGAAGAACCCTGAGAGAGCAAGGTGGCCAGACGAATGCGAGTCTGCGCTCCAACACTCGCCGGGCGAAGCAGGAAAAGCAACATCGCCGCGAGCGCCAAGAGCACAACTCTGTTTTGCGTTCCAGAATGATTCATTTCGATGACCCCGTGCTGCCGGCATCCAGAAACAATTCCTCTTCCCGGGAAAGCAGCCACCGCGCTCGGCGCTGCATGATGAGATTGCTCAAACGCCACTCCAACCGTTTGTCCGGATCAACGGCCAGCGCCTGCTTTAACAGCGACTCGAATTCTTCGCGATTCTGTTTCTGAATGGAAACGGTTTCGGCATAAGCGATGTAAGGCGATGCGAGCTGTCCGTTGGACAACGAAACCGCGCGATCGAAATGGGCTTTCGAACGCACGGCGAAATCGCCCCTCGCCCCTTGGCGGGCAGATTCGTAGCTGATGAGGAACTGCTCAATGACCCCGTGATCGTAGGTCGGATCGAGTTCGTAGGCACGGTCAATCAGGGCTTCCACTTGCGGCTGTTCGGCCACTAGTTTGGGATGGTCTTTGGAAAGGGCGATTGCCGCGCCCCATGCCACAGCCGTCCAATAGAGAAGCGGGACATCCCCTCGCTTCATGATGCGAACCGCGTCTTTGGGGTTCTCACGGAGCGCTGCCGGAAAACCTGGGTGTTTTGTTTCTAGCCCCCGGAGCCCGTAGTCGCGGGCGCGGAGATAGAGATTGCGCGCCCGCTGGGCGAGAGCTGCGGATTTGTTCAAGTCCTCCGCCTCGACCTCTTCGGCGGGCTCTTGAACGTAGACGTAGGAATATTGGGTGAATCCGCTGGCAGCGGCGAAAAGCAAGCCGCGATGCTTGGGACTCTCCGCGAGCAAGCCTTCAATCAGCTTAAGGCTAAACGGAATCGCCTGGCCGACAAATTCGGGGTCGTTGTCCGAGGCGAAAGTAGTTCCGCTATTGGCCAGCGAGTCGCCCAGTTTATTGACCGCGAATTTCCTGACGGAACATCCGGAAAGAAGCAAGGCGGCAAACAAGGCAAGGCATTGGGGCAAGCGCATCTTTACTCTTGTCTCCTTTGCTTCTCGTTGGCGCGCAAATCCCGCGCCGCTACACGCAAGCAGACCTTTCTGTTTGGTTGCCGGTCGAAGCTAGTTCGCAGTTCTTCGATTTTACCAGTAAGGGCAAGGCGAGCTCGCCCTGACCGCAAGCCCATGGCGCTAGGCAGTCAAGACCAGCCTTATGCAAACCAGTTCCATGGGCTGCCTGGAAGGTTCACCGAAACCGAACCATACATCAAGCAACAACGTGCCTCCTGGGCTCTTGGGGCGCGGAATGTCGCTGTTTGTCCGTCGCCGGACAAAGTTGGCCACGGGGATTGAGGTGCGCCACAAGGCACTCAAAACAAAGGTCTTCTCAACTCCTTTAGCCACAAGCGTGGTGCTTTTTTGAGCCGGCGCAAGGTTGCGATCCGAGCGGCGCAGCACAATGTGCTTCTTGATTTGATTCGAATTTCGCGGCATTTAGACCAGCAAAATGGGCGTAGAATATTCGAGTTTGACGTCTAAGCAAGAGTCAGGATTTCGAGTCGGCTATCGGGCGAGGATGAAATGAAACCAGAGCGTCGCGGGTTAAGCGTGGCGGTTACCGTAATCGCGCTGTCGGCTGCGCTGGGCTGGATTTATGGCCCGAGCGTGCGAGCCACGGCGGATTCCTACGACGAAGCCCAGAGCGCGGTGAGAAATTTTACCCAGGTGCTGGACGTGGTAGAGGCCAATTACGCGGAGAAGGTGGACGTCGACAAGACCGTGTATGAAGGCGCGATCCCAGGAATGCTGCGCATGCTCGATCCGCATTCGAATTTCTTCGACGCGCGCCAATGGGCCTTGAACCGGGAGGAAATGCGCGGGAAGTACTACGGCGTCGGCATGGGAGTGATTCCGCGCGCAGGCCGTACCGTGGTGATGGCTCCGTATGTGGGCACTCCGGCCTACAAGGCAGGAATCCGGCCGGGCGACGTCATCGTTCGAATCGACGACAAATCCGTGGAAGGGATGGGCACGCCCGAGGTCGCAGATCTGTTGCGCGGCGCCAAGGGCACGGTGGTCAAGATTATGTTGTTACGCGAAGGCTACGTTGATCCGCTGGTTTTCAGTGTGACGCGCGACGAGATTCCGCATCATGCCGTGGATTTGGCGTACGAGGTCAAACCCAGCATCGGTTACATACGGCTTTCCGGATTCAACGAAAAGACCGAAGGCGAACTTGGCGACGCCATGAAGCAGCTGAATGCGTCTTCGCTCGACGGGCTGATTCTGGACATGCGGGACAATCACGGGGGGCTCCTGAACGAGGCCATCGGCGTTGGCGACATGCTTCTCGACAAGAACCAATTGATCGTTTCTCATCGGGGGCGCGCTTCGGCGGAACGCCGTTTCTACGCCCTACGGGGAAACCGGGGCAACAACATGCCGCTGGTCATTCTGGTGAACAGCGATTCCGCTTCGGCCACGGAAATTGTTGCTGGAGCCGTTCAAGACCACGATCGCGGCGTCATCGTTGGCGAAACGACGTTTGGCAAGGGTTTGGTGCAAACGGTTGAGCCGTTGAGCGAAAACACCGGCCTGGCGCTGACGATTGCGCGCTACTACACGCCGAGCGGACGGCTCATTCAGCGCGATTACAAATCGATTTCGCTGTATAGCTATTACGAGCGCAAAGTTCCGGAGCATCCGACCGAAGTCAAGCTGACCGACAGTGGGAGACAGGTGACCGGCGGAGGCGGAATTACGCCCGACATCTCGGTAGCTGAGCCAGAGTTCAATCATTTTCAAAAGACGCTGTTTCGTGAGGACATATTCTTTCCGTCCGAGACCACCGTGGGCGGATTTACGCGCCATTATTTGGGAACGCGCCCCACAATCACCAAGGATTTTGAAGCCGAGGACACGGTGATGAGCGACTTCCGCAAGTTCCTCGCAACCAAGAAGGTTCGCTATACCGAACCGGAACTAGCGACTAACCTGGATTGGGTAAAACGCAAAATCAAGCAGGAAGTTTTTGTGTCCACGTTTGGCCAACAAGAGGGCTTCAAGGTTCAGCTCGAGGCGGACCCGCAACTGCTGGCGGCTATTGACGCGGTGCCCCAAGCGCGGGCGCTGTACGCGAACGCGCGGAAGATCATGGCCGAGCGCGCGGGTGTCACAACCTATCGGCCGTAAGTCGCCCTTGTCTCGGGTCAGAGAAACATTTACCTCCAAGCGGATGGTTGCGCGGATTCAGCGGTCGGAACATTAGCAGCGACGAGCCGCTTCGGCACGTGGCCGACTTTCACCCGAGCGACTTCGCGGCGGGCTTTCACATCGATAATGGAAACGTCGTCGGTGGCTGTATTGCTGACGCAAACGTATTTGCCCTCGGGAGAGAAACCGACCCAATTCGGGCCGCTGCCGGTGAGCACGCGGCCGACAATTTTCTGCGAATTGACGTCATAGATGTACATCGCATCGTCCAAAAGACTCGTGACCCACAGTTCCTTTTCATCGGGACTGAGCGCCAATCCGTGAGTAAGCGTGTTGATGGGCTCGTAGGGATGCTCGTGGGGCTTGGGATGCTCGGCAGGCATCTCCACTCTGCGCACCACTTTCTTTTCGGGAATATCCACGATCACGAAGCCGTGCAAATCGCTTACGGCGACGTACAGGGTGCGCGCGTCGCGCGTAATCACGTAAGGGCGCGGCACTCCACCGGCAGGAATGCTAGCGGCGTAGTCCAATTTCTCGAGATCGATCATGTTTATCGCGTGGTCGCCCATGGAACTTACGAAAATGTATTTGTTGCTGCCGGCATTGAACGCATTGTGAGGAGCCTTGACGGGCAAGGTTTTCACCACCCTTTGCTGGGCCACGTCCACAATGTCCACGCTGTCGGTGTCGCGAATCGGCACGGCGGCGTATTTGCCGTCGGGGGTGACCGCGCATTGGTTGGGACGGCCGGTTAACGTAATCTCGCTGAGCCGTTTGCCGGTGGAGGTATCAAAGACGCGGAGTGTTTTGTCGCCCTCGGAAGTAGTGAAAAGGCGCGTGCCGTCCTGTTGGACCGCCATGCCGTGCACGTGCGGCCCGACGGTGATTTCGCCAACCACTTTCAGGGAATTCAGATCGATGACGCTCACGTTGTCGGCCATACTGTTGCCCACATAGAGTCGGGTACTCTGAGCGTGAACAGCGGTCGGGGAACTCGCGGCGAGCGCGCATCCGATCCACACACAGGTTGAAAATCGCAGTCGCATGATGACGCTCCTCGAGCATTTGACTCCACGCTCACGTCGATGTCAAACGCAATTAGGTGGAGGGGACGGATTTTTCTTAGAGGATGCCGATGAATGCGGCGAGATGAACGTGGCAATGCATAATCTGGGCGTTTTTTGCAGGGAAAAGTGCGGGATTTGACAGAAGCGCGAGTTCCGAAGATAATTGTTCGTACGTCAATCCTGTGGAGGTCAGATCGGCCCGGCCAGATTCCGGGCGACACGGATGGCGCCAAAATATATCTTTGTTACCGGCGGCGTTGTTTCCTCACTGGGAAAAGGCGTAGCAGCCTCCTCGATTGGTTGTCTCCTCGAAAGTCGCGGCTTTAAAGTCACGCTTCAAAAATGCGATCCGTACCTGAACGTGGACCCGGGCACGATGAGCCCGTTTCAGCACGGCGAAGTGTTTGTGACCGAAGACGGCGCGGAGACCGACCTCGACTTAGGCCACTACGAACGCTTCACGCACGCGAAGCTTTCCCGCGACAATAACTGGACGAGCGGCCGCATCTACGAAACGATTCTCATCAAAGAGCGGCGCGGCGATTATCTCGGCAAAACGGTGCAGGTGATTCCGCACGTGACCGACGAAATCAAAGCGTGCATCCGCAAGGTTTCGGAAAACGTGGACGTGGTCATTGTAGAGATCGGCGGAACGGTGGGCGACATCGAGTCGCTTCCTTTCCTCGAAGCCATCCGCCAGATGCGCTTGGAAATGGGGCCGGAAAACACGCTCTTCGTGCACGTAACGCTCGTGCCGTTCATTCCCGCGGCAGGCGAATTGAAAACCAAGCCCACGCAGCACAGCGTGAAGGAGATGCTGGGCATCGGGATTCAGCCGGACATTCTGCTTTGCCGCAGCGACCGCCACATCCCGACGGAACTGAAGAAAAAGATTGCGCTCTTCTGCAACGTCGCGGAGTCCTGCGTGATCTCCGTGGAGGACGTCGACACGATTTATGCCGTACCCGCGGAAATGAACAAAGAGGGTCTGGACGCGCAGATCCTGCGCTTGCTGAAGCTGAATTCACGGCCTTCGGACATGAAGCCGTGGATCGACCTCGTCTACCGCATGCATCATCCCGCGGGCGAAGTACGGATCGCCATAGTTGGGAAATACGTGCAGCTCGAAGATGCGTATAAAAGCCTGCGTGAGGCGTTGCTGCATGGCGGGCTGGCGCACAATCAAAAAACCGAACTCGCCTGGATCGAAGCGGAAGAAATTGATTCGCCGGAAACGGCGGCGCGGCGACTGCACGGCTACGATGGAATTCTGGTACCAGGCGGATTCGGCAAGCGCGGGATTCAGGGAATGATTTACGCGATTCAGTACGCGCGCGAGCAGAAAGTGCCCTATTTTGGAATCTGCTTGGGCATGCAATGCGCAACGATCGAGTATGCGCGCGACGTCGCGGGTTTGAAGCAGGCGGACAGCACGGAATTTAATCCACAAACGCCTTACCGCGTGATTTACAAATTGCGCGAGTTGCTGGGCGTGGACGAAATGGGCGGCACGATGCGGCTGGGCGCTTGGCCGTGCAAACTCGAGCCGGGATCGTTCGCATACAAAGCCTACGGCGCGCGGGAAATCAGCGAACGCCATCGGCACCGCTATGAATTCAATCGCGACTTCGAGAAAACGCTTGTGGCTGCAGGATTGAAAATCACGGGACGGACGTCGGACGAGAATTATGTTGAAATTGTCGAGGCGCCCGACCATCCGTGGTTCCTCGGCTGCCAGTTCCATCCGGAATTCAAATCCAAGCCGTTGGAACCGCATCCGCTGTTTGCGGCGTTTATTGGCGCGGCGCTGGAACACAAAAAGCAGCGCGCGCACGTCGCTTCCGTTGCCGCTGCCGACCGCGAACCAGCACCGGCATTGCGGGCAGCACCCAGCGCTACCGCCTGAAAATCAAGCGAAATTCCCTTAACACAAGCCTAGCCATAAGTTGTGCCTTTTTTGAAAACACGGCTCGGGAAACCTCCCCGCTTATGCCCAACCACGGATGCCTCTATGCTATCTTCGTTAGCCTAAGTGGGGACCACCGGCCAATGGGCACCGTACACGAAATCGAACTGGGCAAGCTGCGCCTCGGCGCAGGCAATCCGCTGTTTCTAATCGCCGGACCGTGCGTGATTGAAAGCGAAATGCACGCGCGGGCCATGGCAGAAAAAGTGGCGAAAATCGCAGAGGATGCGGGCGTGCCGTACATTTTCAAGGCTTCTTACGACAAGGCCAACCGCTCTTCGGTGAAAGCGTTTCGCGGGCCCGGACTAACTGAGGGCTTGCGCATCCTTGAGAACATCAAGAAGGAAATGAAGGTGCCGGTGCTGACCGACATTCACGACGTGTCGCAAGCGGAGCCGGCGGCGGAAGTCTGCGACATCTTGCAAATCCCGGCGTTCCTGGCTCGGCAAACCGATTTGCTGATTGCAGCGGGTAAAACCGGGCGCGTCATCAACATAAAGAAGAGCCAGTTTCTTTCGCCTTGGGACATGGACAACGTGGCGGAAAAAGTGGAGAGCACGGGAAACAAGAAAATCATTTTGACGGAGCGCGGTACCTCGTTCGGCTACCAGAATTTGGTAGTGGACATCCGCTCGTTTCCAGTCATGCAAAGGACCGGCTACCCGGTCGTTTTTGACGTGACCCACGCCGTGCAGCTCCCTGGCGGACAAGGCCGCTCGAGCGGAGGGCAACCGCAGTTTATCGAGCCCCTGGCGCGTGCCGCTGTGGCGGCGGGCGCAGACGGAATCTTTTTGGAGACGCACGACAATCCTGCCGCTGCCCGTTCGGACGGGCCGAATGCTTTGCCCCTCTCGCAACTACAACCGCTGTTGCTGAAATTGAAAGGGATCAACACCGTGGTGCGCCGCTGGAGCACGTCGTCATGAGCCTGGAGACGGCGCGGCGCGTATTGAAAATCGAAGCACAGGCGATTCAGGATGTGCTCGCACGCCTCAACGCCAGCTTTGAAAAAGCAGTAGAACTTTTGTTCGCATGCAAAGGCCGCGTGGTTGTCGGCGGCATGGGCAAGTCCGGCCTGATCGGGCGAAAAATTTCCGCCACGTTTTCCAGCACCGGCACGCCATCGTTTTTTCTGCATCCAGCCGAAGCCTTGCACGGCGACCTGGGCATGCTGGCGCGCGGCGACGCGATGCTGGCGGTGTCTTATGGCGGTGAGACGCAAGAGATCATCCAGCTTCTGGAAGCGCTGAAGCGGCTGGAAATGCCGCTGGTTACGCTGACTGGCTGCGCGCACTCCACGCTGGCGCAGGCGAGCGACGTGGTGCTGGACGTCAGCGTAAAGGAAGAAGCGTGTTCGCTGAATCTGGCGCCAACCGCGAGCACGACCGTGGCGATGGCCGTCGGCGACGCGCTGGCAATTTCGCTGCTCGAACGGCGTGATTTCAAACACGACGATTTTGCGGCGCTGCATCCCGCAGGCCGCCTTGGCAAAAAATTGTTGCGCGTGGAACATCTAATGCATTCCGGCAACGCCCTGCCGCGCGTCGCGCCGACTACGGCGATGCCCGACGTTTTTCACGAGATGAGCGCCAAGGGCCTGGGAATGACTACAGTGCTGGGGGCGGACGGTCGCCTTGCCGGAATTCTGACCGACGGCGATTTGCGGCGCTTGATGGAAAAGCATCGCGGCGCCGCTTTGGAAATGCGCGCGGCGGATGGGATGACGAAGACTCCACAAACCATCGGGCCGCACGTGCTGGCGAGCGAAGCGCTGAATTTGATGGAGAAGAAGAAAATCACTTCGGTAGTGGTCGTGGATGGGACGCGGCGCGTGCTTGGCGTTGTTCATTTGCATGACTTGTGGACGCTGGAGCTCATGTAGCAGCGGAAAAAGAGTTAACCCTTAGAGAGCACAGAGGACGGAAGCGAGTGCACAGGGAAGAGGGGAGAGGACCTTGGCGAAGATTCCGGCGAAAGTGGCGCAAAAGGCCAAACAAATTTCCGTGCTATTGATGGACGTAGACGGAACGCTGACTGATGGCAGCGTGACTCTGGCCTCGACGCCGGACAACCACGCCCTCGAAGTCAAGACGTTTGACGCGCACGACGGCCAGGGACTCACGCTTGCCGTGACAGCAGGCTTGCGCACCGGAGTGATTACCGGGCGAAGCAGCGCGGCGCTGCGGCGCCGGTGCAAAGAACTCGACATCGAATTTGTTTACGAGAAGCAAGGGCACAAAATCGCGGCTTACGAAGACATCTTGCGCAGGACAGGCGCGAAGGAATCCGAGGTCGCGTTTCTTGGCGACGACTTGCCGGACCTGACCGTGATGCGCCGCGTGGGCCTTGCGGTGGCCGTGGGCAACGCGGCTCCGGAAGTAAAACGCGCGGCGGATTACCGCACAAAAGCGCCCGGTGGCAAAGGAGCCGCGCGCGAACTGGTCGAACTGATTCTCAGGTCGAAAGGGATTTGGGAAGAGATGATCGACAAAGCCCGCGCATAGGAAAGTAGCTTGTAGTTTGCCGTTTACCGTTTTCTTTGGTTTTCAGTTTTAGCTTTACTCCCACGCATTCTCAAATCCAAGCACATCCGGGAAGAGAGGATTGATAAAGCGAGAGCCTAGGCCGCTTCCTTAATGCCCGTGCCCTTGTCATACAGCAGGCTCCCGGTATATCGTCCAGCGTCATACGTGAGGCATTCATGGAGCCACCGGGGAGTTCGAGGATGCAAGTTCTCATCTATCTGACTTTGGTCTTTGCGTTCAGCTCCGTCTTTTATTTTCTGATTCTTCATTCGGGCAGCCTTGGGAATGGCCGCGGTATGTACGTCTTGGGTCTGATGTGGTGCCCTGGGCTCGCCGGCATGCTCACGCTGCGGCTTAACAACCGAAGCATTTCCGACCTCGGCTGGAAATGGGGCGAAACGAAATACCAGATCCAGAGCTGGCTCATTCCGCTGCTCTACGCTTCGATAGCTTACCTCATCGTGTGGGCCGCGGGATTTGGCGCGTTCGGCAATCCAGAGTACCTCGACGCGCTCGTCAAACAGATGCATCTGGGCGGACCGCCGTGGATTTCCATCGCCGTGGGCATTTTTCTGACTGGCACGTATGGTTTAATCCGCAGCGTCTCGAGCGCGCTCGGCGAAGAGATTGGCTGGCGCGGTTTCCTCGTCCCGGAACTCTCCAAGACGACTTCCTACACGCTTACTTCTCTCATCAGCGGCATGGTCTGGTCGCTCTGGCACTACCCGGTCTTGATTTACGGCGACTACAACGCCGGCACGCCAACTTGGTACGGCCTGACGTGCTTCACGGTGATGGTGGTGGCGATAAATTTTGTTTTTGCGTGGATGCGGCTCAGGTCCGGCAGCTTGTGGACCGGCGCGATCCTCCACGCCAGCCACAATCTTTACATTCAGGCGATCTTCACGCCGCTGACGCGCAACACTGGCAAGACGGCGTGGTACATCGACGAGTTCGGATGCGTGTTGCCGCTCGTCGCGATTGTTTTCGCGGTCTATTTCTGGACGCAGCGGCGCGAACTGCCAACGCCATAGAGCCTTCACCTCAGAGAGCGTCGCGGCGTTTTGTGGCGGGGCGTCTGTTGGCCTAGCAGGCAGGCTTCAAGCGATAATGGCATGTCATCTTGTTCGCGAGGAATCCGCTGATGCTCCACGCCTGGCACGACGTATCCCCCGGAAATGAGGTGCCCCGCGATTTTCAAGCGGTGATTGAAATTCCGCTGGGCTCGAACGTGAAGTACGAGCTCGACAAGCCCACCGGCCTCTTGAAAGTCGACCGCGTCATGCACTCCGCTGTCTTTTATCCGGCTAACTACGGCTTCATTCCGCAAACCTACGCGGAAGACAACGACCCGCTCGACGTGCTGGTCTTGTGCCAGGAGCCGGTTCAGCCGCTTTCGTTAATCAAAGCGCGCGCCATCGGTTTGATGACCATGATCGATTCCGGCGCGAGCGACGATAAAATCATCGCCGTGGCCACGAACGATCCGGAATTCAACAGCTACGTGGAGGCCAAAGAGCTTCCGCCGCACCGTTTGCTGGTGCTCAAGCGTTTCTTCCAGGATTACAAGCAGCTGGAAGGCAAACAGGTGCAAGTAGAAGACATTCGACCAGCGTACGCGGCGGTCAATGTGATCGAGAAAGCGCTGGCGCGGTACCAAAAAGAGCGCGAACATCTTCGCGCGAAAGACGGTCAGTAGTATAAAAGCACTATTCTAGAAGCCGCGGGGCGGTGATAGCTTGCTGCGACCTTAACGATTCCGTTTGAGGGTGCTTGGCGCATGAAGCGTTTACTGAAATGGGTTGCCGGAGTTCTGGCGGTGCTGCTGCTCGCGTCGTTCGGAGTGCTCTGCTACATGGCGGGCAGCCCGAGGGATGCTTACGGCATGGTGCGTTACGCCCTGCCGCACATGCATCGCGGCACGCTTAAAGTGGGCAGCGATGCGCCGGATGTGCGACTACTAGGGATCGACGGAACGAATCATTTTCACCTTCGCGAACGATGGGGCGCACGCCCGCTCGTGCTGGTCTTTGGCAGCTTCACTTGACCCCCCTTCCGCCGCCAGGTGGGCGACATCGTTCAGATTTACAACGACTATAAGGACCACGCGGATTTTCTCACCGTGTACGTCCGCGAAGCGCATCCCACCGACGAATGGCAGATGAAGTCCAACGTGAAGGACGACGTTTGCTACGCGCAGCCGAAAACGCTGGAGCAGCGCGTGGCCATCGCCAAGGATTTCACTGCGCGGTATAAGTTTCCGCTGCCCTTCGGCGTCGATGACATGAGCAACGCGGCTGACAGCGCCTACGCAGCCTGGCCGGAGCGGCTGTACATCATCGACGAAACCGGGCACATCGCGTATCGCGGCGGAATGGGACCGTTCAACTACAAACCCGCCGAAGTCCGCGACTGGCTGGCGGCAAAGTATGGAGCCCTGAAGCACGAGGAGCCCGCTACCTCTGCAACCCCTATGGCGGCGGCGTCTCCTACCACAGGTTCCGCGACGGCCCCATCCACGATGAATTCGCCCTCCACGGCAAGGTCCCCAAAGTAGAGTCATTCTGAGCGACGCGCCTCACTCGGGAGAATCTCAACAGATCGCCGATTCGTTAAAGATGCTTTCTTTGAAATCCTTCGGTCGCAACAAGCGGCCTCAGGATGACACTTTCGTGGGTTTTGCCGCGTTTCGTCTTTTACTCTTTGTGTCTGCCTTGTGAGGAATTCAAGCTAGAATCCGTTCGTGAAGCCGCGCCATGCAAAACGCACGCGCCAAGGCAGCGAGCCGAGAAGAGTCGGGCTCGCGCGGACGCTCTCCAAGCTTGGCTATTGTTCGCGCTCGCGAGCCAGAGAATTGATCCGCGCGGGACGCGTGAAATTGAACGGCGCGCTGCGGCGCGATCCGGAAACACCGGTTCATCCCGGCAAAGATCGTATCGAAGTTGACGGCATTCCGCTGGCCGCCAGCGCGAAAATCTATCTTGTGCTCAACAAGTCGCGCGGCGTGGTCACCACGGCTTCGGATGAGAAAGGCCGCGAAACGGTGTACGCCTATCTGCCAAAAAACCTGCCCTGGCTGGCGCCTGTTGGCCGGCTCGACAAAGCCAGCGAAGGATTGCTGCTGCTCACCAATGATTCCGAATGGTCCGCACGCATCACTGCGCCGGAAACTCATCTCGACAAGACGTATCATGTGCAAATTGGCGCGGTAGCGGACGAAGCTTTACTCAATGTTCTACGAAATGGCATTCGCTCGAACGATGGCGATTTCCTTCGCGTGAAGGACGCGAGGCTGCTTCGCCAGGGCGAACGCAATTCGTGGCTCGAAATCATTCTCGATGAAGGGAAGAACCGGCAAATTCGCCGCTTGCTCGAGCACATGAATATTGAAGTGCGGCATCTCGTGCGTGTCGCTATCGGACCGCTGGCGTTGGGAGATTTGCCGAAAGGGGCAACCCGTGCGCTCACCATCGAAGAAAAACAGGCGCTAGAGCTCGCGATGAAAATGAGCGCGCCGGCCAGGGCCCTCGATTGACAGCCTTGCCGTCCTTGTATAATTTGCCTCGCATGCCGTCGCAGAGCGCCCCCCCGCCTTCCAGCCCGTCTCCCGGAACGGGCGTGGTGATCGAGCGAATCCCCGACGTCCTCACCTTTACGCTGGATAATCCAAGCCACGGAAACGAAGTTACCGGCGCGATGTTTGACGCCATGCTAGCGGAGTTGCGTTCCGAAGCCGCGAACCCCCTCGCGCGTGTCCTGCGCATCCGCGCGCGCGGAAAGGCTTTCTGCGCGGGGCGCGAACGCGCCGGCCGCGATGCCGAGTCCATCCGCAAAGAAGTGGCGCGGCTCATCGAATTCAAGCGCGCGCTGCGCACTTCGCCGCTCATCAGCGTCGCCGAGGTGCAAGGCGACGCGCTTGGTTTTGGATTTGGCCTGGCGATTGTGTGCGACTTCGTATTGGTGGCGGAAAACGCCTTGCTCGCGTTTACCGAGATGCGCTCCGGCCTGGCCCCTGCTGCGATCATGGCTTACCTCGGCGAATACATTCCGCCGCGCTTCGCATTTCTGTTGCTTCTTTTCGGTGACCCTATCAGTCCGATCCGCGCGCTTCAAATCGGTCTGATTTCCCAAATTTGCGCTCCGGAGCAGCTGGTGGGCGAAGCCAATGCGCTGGTGGCGCGCATTTTGCGCCTCGACCCGGCGGCGGCGCGACGCTGCAAGGAGTTCTTCCTGTCCGCACAACAGCATTCCTTCGATGAAAACTGCCAGCGGGCCATCGAGGCGTTGACGGAAGGCAGCCTGGCCCTGCTCAACAAGCAGGAATGAGCCGCTCTTGACCGTCAACGCAGGAGCACGCCTCGACCGTCTGCCCTTATCGCCATTTCACCGGCGCGTGTTGTCGCTCATCGGCGTGGGTATGTTTTTCGACGGTTTCGACGTGTATGTAGCCGCGACCGTTCTTGGCGCCACGCTGAAAACCGGTTTTTCCACGCTGACGCAAAACGCCACTTTCGTTTCTGTGACATTTCTCGGAATGATGGTGGGGTCTTTCCTCACCGGTTTCCTGGGCGACCGCTACGGCCGCCGGTACACTTACCAGACGAATCTTGTCATTTTTGGCTTGGCTTCCGTTGCTGCGGCGTTTGCGCCGTCGATGACTGTTTTGATTGTGCTGCGCGGCATCATGGGTTTGGGGCTGGGCGCGGAGTTGGTCGCCGGTTTTGCTACGTTGACGGAATTTCTGCCACCACAAGCGCGCGGCAAGTGGATGGGTATTCTGTCCGTTTCGGTCGTCACGAGCCTGCCGGTAAGCGCGCTTGCCAGCACGCTGATTGTTCCTCGCTTAGCTCCGCCCATCGGCTGGCGCGTCATGTTCGTGTTAGCCGGCTTGGGCGGACTGGGTGTTTGGTACTTGCGCAAATCGCTTCCCGAGTCGCCACGCTGGCTTGAATCCATCGGGCGAACAAAAGAAGCGGAAGCGATTCTGCAGTCCATCGAGGAAGAAGTCGCCCGCGAGCACGGCGAATTGCCGCCCCCCATTCTGTCGAAACCTGCGCCGATGACGAGGACGGCTGCGGCTTTACTCAATCCCGTGCTGTTGCCGCGCATGATTGTCGGCATCGTCACCTTGATCGTGGCGAATACGCTCATCTATGGCTTTGTAACCTGGCTGCCGACGTTCTTTGTTCACCAGGGACGCAGCGTTGCAAGTTCGTTTTTGTATTCCTTTATTATGTCCGCGGGCGCGCCGGTAGGGTCGTGCATGGGCATGCTCACGGCAGACTCCTGGGGCCGCAAACCTTCCATCATCGGAGCATCGGCAATGACGATTCTCGTCGGCACCTTCTATCCCTTCATCCAGAACCCCATTCTGCTGCTCGCCGCCGGTTTTCTGCTGGTCGCGCCCATCTACGTGCAAGTGACCTTGCTTTTTGCGATTTATGTTCCGGAACTTTTCCCCACCGACGTGCGCATGCGCGCGACGGGAATTTGCAATACGTTTGGCCGAGGGGCCACGATGATCACGCCTTACCTGGTGGTTCGCCTGCTGCGTTCTTCGGGCATCGGCGGCGTCCTCGGCCTGATGGTCGGGCTCCTCATCGTGCAGATCCTGGTGGTTTTCTTTCTTGGCGTGGAACCCAAGAAGCGCCGCCTCGAAGAAATGGAAGAAGCATCGCCTGACGCGCTGGAGCCCTCCAAGTCCCGGCCTTGAATCGATTTAAGCGGGACAACTGGCGACGTTGGCAATAACATAGCGCGCGACGTTGTCCTTTTATGAAAAAAGTTGTGACGTTGGCTTTCCTCCTTTTGTTTGGAATGATTCCGGCCCCCGTCGAAGCTTTCCACGAAGTGGGAAGAGCTGACGGCGGAAGATTTCCGCGCCGCGATTCTGCAACCGAAGGGAACATGTCTGCTGCCTTTCGGCATTCCGGAAAAGCATGGGCCGCATTTGCCGCTGGGAACGGATCTTTTGCATGTTCGCTACGCGGCGTTGCGCGCGGCGGAGCAGGAATTTGCCGTGGTTTTTCCCGAATATTACTTCGGGCAGATTTTTGAAGCGAAGCACGAGCCGGGCACCGTAGCGCACAGCATGGAATTGCAACTGAAGCTGCTCCAGGAAACCACGGATGAGATGGCGCGCAACGGCTGCAAGAAAATCATCCTAGTGAACGGGCACGGCGGAAACGAGCACCTGCTTCGCTTCTTCGCGTAAGCGCAGATGGCGAGCCCGAAAGATTATGTGGTTTATGTGCTTGGCGGCGAGCGCAGCCAGCCGGGTGGACCAGCAAGGAAATCTACTGGGGTTGATTACTACGCCGGCGAAAACGAATCTTCCAGCACGCTTTACACGCATGCGGAACTTACGCACATTGACCGGGCCAAGCACGAATCCGGCGCGGACCAGAAGCGCCAGAATCTTCCGGAGTTTCTCTATACCGGCATCTGGTGGTACGCCCGCTTCCTGAATCATTATTCCGGCGATCGCTCGGTGGCCAGGAAGGAACTGAAGTATACGATGAGATCCTCCAAGCATGCTCACCCTTCGCTTCGCTCAGGACAAGCCGGATGGACTCAGAATGACAGGCAGTAGTTCTTGGCTTTGAGGAGATAGGTCTTAGCGGGACTTGCTGAGCTGTTCGACCCAGCGGCGCAAAACGCCATAGTGCGGCTGCTCGAGATCAAGAAACTCGATCCCCATGCCGATGCGAGGCTTGACGATGCGCACCATGCCGAGCGCTTCGAGTTTCTGGTCTTTCCGGCTGAGGGTAACGCGCACGCGTGTGTTCGAGGGCAGCGGCTTACTGGTGCAGACAAAAATTCCACCCATAGAGAGGTCAGAAGTCACGCCCTCGGTTCGCGAACCGGTTTCCAAATCCAAAACGACGGCGTCCGCGGCAAAAGGATAGCGGATGCAGAAGCGGCGGTTCCGGAGGGACAGCCCCCGGGATTCATCGCTCGATGTGCGGTCATTCATGAAAATTACGTTGCTCACAAGCATTCACGCGGCTCAAAGTTGCGTGTGGCCGACATGGAAGGTGGCCCACTGTTTTTAGTATGGACGAAAGCCGGCTTCCATTGGCGATCCGAATTCGGCGAGCATGCGAAAGAGGCAATAGCCGTGGGTCACCCAGGGAGGGCGTTGCCGAGGTAAAAGCGCAGTGGAAATGGTCTACCGGGCGTTATTACATGGAACGACAAGCCGGCGCATTACCACGCTAGGCAGGGGTTTCGCACATGTTAGCCTGGAGATTGGAGCAGCTTTCAGCACCTATGAGCACAAGCACACTATCGGACGGCCTCCGCCAGAGCGACCGCATCACCCTTCGCATGCCCGTCGAGGCGTCGTGGGCCACGGCAGCCGGGGCTACGTTCACGCAAACGGTCGAGTCACTTCTCGTCAGCCGCAACGGGGGCGTTTTGCGTTTCACTGAAAAGCTGGAGAGCGGCCAGGAATTGCATTTGCGGCGGCACCTCGAGGACGATCAGTGGAAACACGCGCGGGCCCGCGTGGTCGCTGAAATCGACAAGGACGCCAACGGTTTTCTCTACGCTGTCCACATTCTCGAACCACGCGGCGACTTCTGGGACATTGACTTCCCCTCTCCGCACAAGGCCGAGGAAGCGCTGGCGCGCCTGCTCATGGAATGCAGTTTCTGCCAGCGGCGCGAGGTGGTGTACCTCAACGAGATGCAATTGAAATCTTTCGAGGTTCGTAAATGCGTGGCAAGGCACTGCCGGCATTGCGACTCACCTTCCATTTGGATAGAAACGATCTCGGAGGCTTCGACTTTGGAAGCAGCGCGAGCGGCGGGGGAGGAGCGCGTTGTTCCGCGGCGCAATCGAACGCGGGTGAAGGCGCGCGTGCTTGCGTGCATCCGCCGGCGCGGTTTCGCGGAAGAAGTGGTGGTCTGCGAAGATTTGTCAAAAGGCGGAATCAGCTTTCGCAGCCGCAACCAATACCCCGAAGGCTCGCGCGTGGAAGTCGCGGTGCCGTTTACTCCGGGCACCGGCGCCATCTTTGTTCCGATCCGCATCGTGTTTTCGCAGGCGATTCCTACCGCCGGCCTGCACCGGCACGGCGCCGCGTACATCAAGCCGCCCATCGACAATTAGATTTCTCCCGCTTTCGCTTCGGTTGTCATTCGAGATTCGCCCCCGCGAAGTTTCTTTGCGCTTAGACCGTTCTGTTTCCACTATACTGTTCGCGATCATCTCGGTGACATAGGCATCCCACGTTTTTGTCCTGAGGAGGAGCGCACGTTTTCATGAAACTGGTCACCTTCAACCGAGGCAACCGCGAAGATCGCATCGGCGCAATAGCAAACGATGGGACGATTGTGGACTTGAACGCGGCATACGCGCTGTATCTGCGGAATGTGCAGCATGAAGGCGTGTTTTATGCCCTGGCGGATGCGCGCGTTCCCGCGAATATGCGCGGACTTTTCGAAAATGGCGATCGCGGATTGGATGAAGCTCGCACAGCGCTGGAGTATGCGACGAAAGGAGGGGCGGCAACAGGACCGTCAGGAGAATTGTTGCGATTTCAGAAGAGCGAAGTGAAAATCAAACCGCCGATTATTCCAAAGAAGTTTTTTCATACGGCGGGAAATTTCCGCGAACATCACGAAGAGGCGCAAAGGTCCGGCTTCGCGCATCCAGTTTTGCCGTGGATTGTTTTTTTTCAAAATGTCGACGCGATCATCGGGCCCGAAGAAGCCATTGTGTATCCGGAGCACTTAACGCAGGAATTGGACTACGAGCTGGAGCTCGCACTGGTACTTAAGAAATCAGGAAAACATTTTGATGCTTCACGCGCGGCGGATTATATCGGCGGCTACGTGATCTTCAACGACATCACGGCGCGCGACATCCAGCGCGTGGAAATGAAGTCCGGCGTTTTCAGTTTTTGCAAAGGCATTGATACGTTTTGCCCGCTGGGGCCCCACATCGTCACAGCGGATGAAATTCCGCAGCCCAACAATCTGGCGATGCAGCTTCGCGTGAACGGCAAGACGCGGCAGCAATCGCACTCGAGCAAAATGTCCGTCACGGTGCAGGAAATCGTGGCGCACTATTCGCCGATGGGATATTCCGCTGGAGATGTGCTTTCGACGGGAACGGTCTCTGGCGTGGCGGCGTTCAGCGATGATCCGAAATCACTGTATTTGAAACCGGGCGACGTGGTGGAGTGCGAAATCGAAAAAATTGGTGTGTTGCGGAATCCCATCGTGTCCTACAAGGAATTGCACGGCGGAAAAGCCGCGAAAGTGTGAAGCAGGAGATGTCTGAGACTTCTTCGAAGACGCAAAACGGATTCTGGGTCAGCGAGCTGAACCAGCTCCCGGAAGTGCGGAAAGATTTCGCGTCGCGGCGCGCGGTGAAATTCTACGACACGACGCTGCGCGACGGGGAGCAGAGCGTCGGTGTCGTGCTGACCCCAGCGCAGAAACTGGAGATTGCGCGAGCACTCGACGAACTTGGCGTTGGGCGCATCGAAGCAGGATTTCCACGTGTTTCGGCGGAAGATGCGGAAGCGATCAAGCTAATTGTAAACGCCGGGTTCAAGGCGGAAATTTGGGGCTTTGGCCGCGCTTTGAAAGCGGACATTGATGAATTGCTGCGGCTGGGCTCGCGCGCGACAGTGATTGAGACGCCGACGAGTGCGATCAAGCTGAAAGCTTATGGGCTCACCGTGGACGAAGCAAAGCGCCGCGCAGCAGAAGCGATTACTTATGCGCGAGAGCACGGCGTGAAAGTGGCGTTCTTCACGGTGGATGGGACCCGCACGGATTTGGAGACATTGCACGACTTTTATAAGCGCGCCTTGGACGCGGGAGCCGCGGAGCTTGTGGTCGTGGACACGATTGGCGCGTGTGGGCCGGAAGCCGTGGAATTCTTGGTGCGGCAAGTCCGCGAATGGGTTGGGCCGGAAGTGCCACTGCATTTCCATGGACACAATGATTTCGGCATGGCGACGGCGTGCGCGGTGGCAGCTGTACGCGCCGGCGCCGAGTGGATACAGGGAACCATCAACGGAATGGGCGAGCGCGCGGGCAATGGCGACATTGGGGAAATTGCGATGGCGCTTCAAGGACTGTATGGCGTGCCGGTAGAGCTGAACCTCAAGAAGATTCGCGGCGTTTCGGCGCTTGTGCGGCAAACGGCGCGGCATCCCCTGGAGCCATGGAAGCCTGTGGTTGGCGAAAATCTGTTCCTGCGCGAGAGCGGCGCGGTGGCGAGCCAGTTCCATATTCCCGAAGCGATTGAACCTTTCTCGGCGGACCTAGTTGGAGCGAGGCGAGAGATTGCGCTCGGGAAAAAGAGCGGGATCGACAGCATTGCGATCAAAGCAAAACAGTTAGGCATTGGCCTGACGACCGAACAACAGCAGACCGTGCTCGCGGCGGTGAAGCGCGCGGGTGTCGAAAAGCGCGGGCTGCTCACGGACGCCGAGTTTCGGTTTATCGTGCATCGGGTGCAGAATCCATCCTGAGGAGCACGGTTCCCCTGGCAGTGACCACTGAACATGGCTAGTGCGGTGGCCGTCAGAGTTTTAAGGGCCCCAGGCGGAGGGTTCCACCTGGGGCCGCCTTGCGTACCACACGAATTGAGTTAGGGAAGGCTACGGTCTGCCAACCGTCCTCTTTGCGGCCAAAGGCCGATACTTGCGGCGGATGGCCAGCTGGTCGTGACGCGCTCTGTTTTCCTGTTCGCTGAAAGCTTCATCGCCCTGATCGCGGGGGCTTAGCTTCGGATTGGCTTTAGCGCGAGCGGTGATAAATGTCCCGTCGGTTTGTTTTTGGTGCCACCTTCCATCCTGGGGATCAAACCACGAGATATAGCAACCCTGCGGAACGTCGAAGGCCTGATTCAGGCGCCCAAGAAAATCAAACTCCGTGCTGGCCGGAGCATTGGTGTCATAAAACTCCGGGGTGATGAAGTCGGATACGTTGATGCCATTGATGGCGTACGAGAAGACTTCGCAAGGATCTCCCACTTCAACAAGGTACTGAACTTCATGGCCATCGGAGCTGGGATCGATGTCCGGGTCGCTTTGCAATTTGCGGCCAAGGGGATCGACGAGCATCTCAAGCATTTCGTGGCTGGCCGTGATGCTCCAATCGTCGCCCGCTTGAATTTCCGCGAAAGGCTTACTGTTGTTGTCCAAATGCACGCCTAGACCTGCTTCGGATTGATCGAGGATGCTCATGGGCCATGCGTTGGCAGGCACATTCTCTCCTTGATCGAGCGCCTGGACCACGGCATGAACTCCCCAGACGGGAGTGAAGTCGCGATCAAGCTGGGTTTGCAGAGCCTGGTTGACGACTCCCCACGCCTAAAGACGGGGGATTCCTCGGAGTTACTATGCGGCATGGCCACATACCTCCGACGATGTTTCCTGCTTCCCGGGCCCACGCCTATTGATCTCTGCATAAATAATGCAATAGAATGGCCTTCAGGAGGGAATGCGTATGTCCCGACTGAAGGGCAGTGCCGATATGCTCGAGGACCGTCGCCGGCGAGCTTTGACATTGTGGGACAAGGG
>Ga0209804_1000061_pt1 | contig 89580 bp, 82 predicted proteins | sample GraSoiAngelo_139_FD_185896 | JGI IMG/M metagenome (GOLD analysis project Ga0209804, IMG submission 185896) | Grasslands soil microbial communities from the Angelo Coastal Reserve, California, USA - 14_0929_12_20cm (SPAdes) (version 2) | ecosystem: Environmental > Terrestrial > Soil > Grasslands ... | reverse complement strand
GTGCTGCATGTTGTCGGAGGATAGGGTAACTGATTGAATGGAAAGGGAGGGACTCGAACCCTCGACCCCGGCATTATGAGTGCCGTGCTCTAACCAGCTGAGCTACCTTTCCATGAAGGGGCGCGCATTGTCCTCATCCGCGCCCCGGGGTGTCAAACATTGAACCCGAAGTGCATGACGCCTCTCTGTCCCGCTCCCACGGATCATCTATCTCACTGATTCCACTGGCTGAAGAGAGGGGCTCGAACCCTGGACCCGGAACCGTGAGTTGCGCTGGCACAGGAGCCTCCGCGATCCTGCGCCCCGGGCCAGAATCACGGGCGCACGAAGTGCGTCGGTCGATCGCAGCGATGTGAGGGCAGGCTGATGAAGGAGTTGATTGGAGTCGTGCTTTGCCTCGCGCTGCCGATTTGCCCGGCGGTGAGTGCCCAGGCTCCTCAGACAACGAACGACAGGCCGTATTTCCCGTCGGCGGTAAACCAGACAGAGGCCGACGAATATACGCGCTATGAGCTGCTGGCTCCCGAGACCGCCAGCTTCAGGATTTACTACGAGGTGACCGCAACGACTGCGGGGGCGAAGTTCTTTTATAACCCCATTCGCAAGGGTAGTTCTGCCAGTGACGAAAGCGTCTACGACGCAATGCTCGGAACCCCACTGCACTTTGAGCTGGTCAGCGGTGTGGAGGCACGCAAAGACCGCTTGATGCCTGATGCGGATCCTGCGACCAACTACATCAGAGTGACCCTCGCGCGGCCTGTCCCGGAACGTGGCGAGAGCCGCGTGGTGATCCTCAAGACCTATAAGGATGCGAACAGCTACTACCTGGATGGAAAGACGATCGTCTTCAATCGACCGCTCGGTATCAAGCGCAACAAAATCGTATTGCCCTCCGGATACGAGGCCGTGGGAGTGACCGTGCCCTCGCAGATCTTGACGGAGAAGGATGGGCGGATCGCGCTCAGCTTTCTGCATCCCGGGGCGGGCGAGGCGCTGCTCGTCCTGAGGGCAATCAAGGACGCGCAGGTGGGTGCGGCGGCATTGCCAAAGGCCTTGACGACGCAACGCAGCTGGGAGTCACCGTTTGAAGGGCAGACCGAGCAGGAACGGCTGTCCGAGCGGGCCCATCAGGACCGCGAGATTGTCTACTTCCTGCAGCAGCCAGACACTCACGCGTTCAGCCTGTACCACGACTACACGGAAGCGCGTCCCGGGGTGAATGGCTACGCGAATGTAGTTCGCGAGGGCAGCGTGGCCAGTCATCCTTCTGCGCGTGTTCTCGATACCGGAGAAGAGTTGCAGGCGCACGAGATGAGCGGCGCGGAGATGATAGCGTCGAAAATCAATGTGGGCGAAACGGTGGCCCCGACCGCCCGGGTGGTCGTGATTCCGTTCGCGCCGCTGCAGGCGGGGCAGACGTTGCGCTTGCGCATTGCGGAGACCTACACGGCACCGCTGAGCTACCGCGTGGAAGGAGACGAGCTGGTCTTCGATCGCAGCCTGGGACGCCCGCGAAATGCCGTGGTGCTGCCGTCGGGTTGGTACTGCACGTTCAGCGCGGTTCCAGCGCTGGTGAGTCGGCTGCCGGACGGCAGGGTGCGGCTGGACTATTGGAATGATCGGCCCGAGCCGGTGGATGTGCTGCTCAAGGCACGGCGACGCGTCGGCGGGCAGTAGTTCTACGGGCGGGTACTGTGCTCATCCGCGCTCAGCGTCAGACATTGAACCTGAAGTGCATGACGTCGCCTTCCTGCACCAGGTATTCCTTGCCCTCCAGGCGCAGCTTGCCGGCCTCGCGCGCACCGGCTTCGCCCCTGCCGGCGAGGTAGTCCGGGAAGGCGATGACTTCGGCGCGGATGAAGCCGCGCTCGAAGTCGGTATGGATTGCCCCCGCCGCCTGCGGCGCGGACGCCCCGAGGCGCACCGTCCAGGCGCGCACCTCCTTGGGACCGGCGGTGAAGAAAGTCTGCAGACCGAGCAGGCGGTAGGCCGCCCGGATCACGCGGTTCAACCCCGGTTCCTCGAGACCCAGGTCGGCGAGGAACTCGCGGCTCTCGGCCTCCTCGAGCTGCGCGATCTCCGCCTCGATGGCCGCGCACACCGCCACCACCACGGCGCCCTCGGCGGCGGCGCGCTGCTCGAGCGCTGCCAGGAACGGATTGTTGTGGAAGCCGTTCTCCGCCACGTTGGCGACGTACATCACCGGCTTTGCCGTGAGCAGCTGCAGCTCGCGCAAATCGCGGCGTTCCTCCTCGGTGAGCGCCAGCGCGCGCGCCGGCTTCACCGCATCCAGCTGCGCCTTGGCGCGTTCGAACAGCGCGCGCCTGCGGATCGCGTCCTGATCGCCGCTCTTGGCCGCCCGCGTGGCGCGATCCAGCCCCTTCTCCAGAGTCGCGAGATCCGCGAGCGCCAGCTCCGTATCGATGATCTCCACGTCCGATAGCGGATCGATCCTGCCTGCAACATGGATGACGTCGCCGCTCTCGAAGCAGCGCACCACGTGGGCGATCGCGTCCACTTCGCGGATGTGCGACAGGAACTGATTGCCGAGGCCCTCGCCCTGCGAGGCGCCGGCGACCAGCCCGGCGATGTCGACGAACTCGACCGTGGTCGGAACGATCTTCTCCGGCCTGGCGATCGCTGCCAGCTGCGCCAGGCGCGGATCGGGCACCGGCACCACGCCGACGTTCGGATCGATGGTACAGAACGGATAGTTCTCGGCCGGGACTTGTGCGCGGGTGAGCGCGTTGAACAGAGTCGACTTGCCGACATTGGGCAGACCAACGATGCCGCAGCGGATGGGCATGAAGAGGACTCGTCTCGTGCTTCAGGAGTTGGCGGGCGCCGTCGGCGCGCCCGGTGCGGATTCGCGACTGTGCAAACGGTTCATGGCGATCTGCGCGCCTTCGCTGAGCAGCAGCGGCACGATATCCGCGGCCGCCAGCAGCGCCTCGTGGATGAGCTGCGCTTCCGCGGCCGGCGGGCGTCCCAGCACGTAATCGAGCACCGCGGCCCGGTCGCCCGGGTGACCGATGCCGATCCGCAACCGCCAGAACGTATCCCCCAGGTGCGCGATCACGTCGCGCATGCCGTTGTGGCCGGCGGCGCCGCCGCCCTGCTTGAGGCGCACCACCCCCGTTGGGAAATCCAGCTCATCGTATGCCACCAGCACCGACTCGACGGGGACCTTGTAGAAACTCGCGACGCTGCGCACCGGGTCACCGCTGTGGTTCATGTAGCTCATGGGCTTCAGCAGCCACAGCTCGGTGTCGCCGACGCGCATGCGCGCCAGTTCGGCGCGGTGGCGGGGCTCGCTGCGGAATGTGGCGCCATGTCGGCGCGCGAGCTCGTCGGCGAACTGGAAGCCCGCGTTGTGACGCGTGCGTGCGTATTCGGTGCCCGGATTACCGAGCCCGACGATCAGCTTGAGCGGCTCACCTGCCATGTCGTTGACTCACACCGCAAACGCCGCCGGCCGCCGAAGGAGCGCCCTGGCTCCCGCGGCGGCCGGTGACGGGTCTGAGCAGTGCCTGTGGTGGCGGCTACTTTTTGCCGCCCTCCTTCCTGGCAGGAGCGGCTTCCTTCTTCTCCCCGCCCTTCTTGGCCTCGCCGGCGGCGGCCGGAGCGCCTGGGGCGGCGGCCGCAGCGCCCGGGGCCGCGGCGGGTGCAGCGCCCGGAGCCCCGGGAGCGCCTGCAACGGCGGGAGCCGCGCCCTCGGCGGGCACGGCGGCGGCGGCCTCTGCGGCAACCGGCTCGGGCTCCTCGGCACGCGGAGCATGGATCGACACGACCGGCGCGTTGCGCTGCGTGAGCTCCGGAATCGACACCCCGGCAGGCAGCGGGATGTCCGCCAGGAACTTGGTGTCGTTGAGGCTCATGTCCGAAAGATCCAGCGCCAGGAATTCCGGCAGGTCCTTCGGCAGGCAGCTGACCTCGACGTCGGCGCGCATGTGCGATACCACGCCGCCCTGGGTCTTGACACCGGGCGACACGCTCTCTCCGCGGAAGTGGATCGGCAGCCGGATACGGATCCTCTCGTTCTCGACCACGCGCTGCAGATCCACGTGCACGACCACGTTCTTCGCCGGGTGCATCTGCACGTCCTTGATGATCGCTTCCTGGGTGCGCTCGCCGATCTTCAGCCGCACGATCGAGGAGTAGAAGCGCTCGTCGGCGATCATGGTGAGAAGATTCTGCTGGTCGAGAATGAGGGCCTGGGGGTCCTCGCGGGCGCCGTACAGGATGGCGGGGACCTTGCCCGTGTGACGCAGGCGGCGGCTCGCACCCTTGCCTTGCATCTCGCGGACATCCGCGCCGAAGGTGAACGAAATACGCATTACATGTCTCCGCTAGTTGCACAACACTGCCGGTCCGCGACCGGCATCCCAGGAAAAACTTCAGTCGACGTACAGCGAGCTCACCGACTCCTCGTCGCGGATGCGGCGGATGGTTTCCGCGAGCAGCTCCGCCACCGACAGCTGGCGGATACGGCCGGCCCGTTTGGCTTCGGCGCCCAGCGGGATGGTGTCCGTCACGACCAGCTCATCCAGCGCCGACTGTGAGATCTTTTCCACTGCGCCGCCGGACAGCACCGGGTGAGTGATGTAGGCCACCACCTTCAGCGCACCCTCGTCCTTGAGCGCCTGCGCGGCCTGGCACAGCGTGCCGGCCGTGTCGACCATGTCATCGACCAGCATGCAGGTCCTGCCCTCGACCTCGCCGATGATGTTCATCACCTTTGACTCGTTCGGCCGCGGGCGCCGCTTGTCGATGATCGCCAGCTCGGCATCGTCGAGGCGTTTGGCGAAGGCCCGGGCGCGCGCCACGCCGCCCACATCGGGCGACACGACGATCACGTCGCGGTAGGCCTGCTTCCACGCCTCGCCGAGCAACACCGGCGAGGCATACACGTTGTCGACCGGGATGTCGAAAAATCCCTGGATCTGATCCGAGTGCAGATCGACCGTCAGCAGGCGATTCACTCCCGCGCTCGAGATCATGTTGGCGACCAGCTTCGCCGTGATGGCCGAGCGCGTCGCGCGCGGGCGCCGGTCCTGGCGCGAGTAGCCGAAGTACGGCACCACCGCCGTGATCCGAGCGGCGGAGGCGCGGCGGCAGGCGTCCACCATCACCAGCAGCTCCATCAGGCTGTCGTTCGCCGGCGGACAGGTGGACTGCACGATGAACACGTCGCGCCCGCGCACGTTCTCCATCAGCTCGATGTTGACCTCGCCGTCGCTGAAACGACCGACATACGCACGCCCGAGCGAGATCTGCAGGCTGCGCGCAATGTCCTGCGCCAGCGCCGGGTTGGCATTGCCGGCAAACAGCGCCAGTGTCTCGCTGGTACTCATACTCTCTGCGCTGTGTGCAATTTCCACGGCGTGAGCCCCGTGCCCGCGCGCATCCCGCGCCGGCCTCATGAAACTGGCTGGGGTGGAAGGATTCGAACCTCCGAATGGCGGGATCAAAACCCGCTGCCTTACCACTTGGCGACACCCCAGCATCTGTCCGCCCGCGCGGCGAGCTGGCGGGCGCGCATCTTACAGCCGCCTCACGTTTGCCGCCCGTGCTTGAGCAGCTCGTGCACCGGCGAGGTGTTCAGGCCCCGAGCCACGAAGCTCCTCCAGCGATCGGGAACCCGCGCCGCCAGGCGCTCGGCGTCGCTGGCGCTCCCGCACGCGCTGAACACACACGAGCCGGTGCCCGTCAGGTGCGCCGGCGCAAACCGCGCCAGCCACTCGAGCGCCTCCGCCACCTGCGGTGAGCGCGAGCGCACCACCGGCTCGCAGTCGTTGCGCCCCCCCGACTCAAAAAAGGCGTGTAGTGTGATGAGGGGCGAATTTCGTGTCAATTCAGGGCTCTGGAACACCTCCTGGGTGCTCACCGCGACTCCCGGGTGGATGATGACGTACCACCTCGCGGGCAGGGTGACGGGTGTCAGGCGCTCGCCGACCCCCTCGGCCCAGGCTGAGGAACCCTGAACAAAAACAGGCACATCCGCCCCAAGCGGTCTGGCAAGGGCGGCGAGCTCGCTCACCGAGAGCCCGCAGCTCCACAGCTCGTTCAGCCCGAGCAGCGTCGTCGCCGCGTCCGAGCTGCCCCCGCCCAGGCCGCCGCCCAGGGGGATGCGCTTGTGCACCTTGAGGTTCGCCCCGAGGCGCGTGCCGGTGGCGCTCTGGAGCGCCCGGGCCGCCCGCACGGTCAGGTCCGTCTCGCCCGGTACGCCCGGCGGGCCCACCGGCCGCTCGATCTGCCCGTCCTCGCGCACACTGATCACGACCGTGTCGCACAGGTCGATGAGCTGAAAGAGCGTCTGCAGCTCGTGATAACCGTCCGCGCGACGGCCGATGACGTGCAGAAAGAGATTGAGTTTCGCGGGGGCGGGCCAGTGCGTCTGCGGCCGCGGCCCGCTGAGCGGATCGGCCGTCGCGGCTGTCATAACTGCCAGTCATCCACGAGCAGCCGCACACGCACCGCGTCGCGTCGCAGCGTGAGGCGCGCCGGCAGCGACTCACCGCCGACCGCGACGTACAGGCTGTAGTCGATGTGCCAGCCGGACTGGGTGAGAGCCTGCAGGCGCTGTTGCCGCTCATCGAGCTCCTCGGCGGCAGGCTGGGCGGGGTCGGGCACTCCGAGGATCCAGTAACGCAGACTCGCCAGCGGCGGATCGAACCCGAGACGCGTCGCAAGATCGGCGTGCGCCGCGGCGCTGTCCAGGTGCTCGCCGCGCGCCGTGACTATGTCAAGCTCATTGCCCGATGCGCTGATCTGCACGGCACCTGTTCCGAGCGGGCCCTCGAGCGTCAGCTGCGAGCGCACGCCCTGCTGCTCCCAATGCAGGCTCGCGTTGAAGCCCTCGTGTGCGGTTGCGACCGCCACGCGGCCACCGAGATCGAAGTGCTCGCGCGCCTGCAGCTGCGATCGGCGCACCTCCCATGGGGCCGGCACCGGAAAGAACACGGGCGCGGTGCGGCAGCCGGCCAACACGCACAACAGGACCGCTGCGCCGACGCGCAGCACCCTACTGCGCATCGGGCAGGAACCGTTTGAGCGTAGCCTTGAGCGGTTTTGAATCGGGCTCGCGGGCCAGCGCCGCCGCCCACACCCGGCGCGCCTCGCCGGGCTTGCCGCTTGCCCACAGCGCCTCACCCCAATGTGCGGCGATCTCGGCGTCGTGGCCGAGGGAGTAGGCGTGCTCGAGAGTGCTGATGGCGCCCTTGGCGTCGCCGGCACGGAAATGCACCCAGCCGAGGCTGTCCAGGGCTGCGGGGTTGTCGGGCATCACGGCGAGCGCGCGGCGGATGAGCCCTTCGGCGTGCGCCAGCTCGAGCCTGTGGTCCGCCAGCGTGTAACCCAGCGCATTCAACAGAGTCGGGTCGTCGGGTCGCTCGCTGAGCATCTGCTCGAGCGCTTCGACCGACTCGTGCACGTGTCCCGCCTGTTCGAGAATCACTGCGCGGTCGTATTCGATCGAGGGGTGTTGCGGATGGCGCTCGAGCGCGGCGGCCAGCAATGCCAGCCCGGTGTCCGATTCGCCGTGCTCGGCCAGCAGCCGCGCCTTGGCGAGCGTCAGGTCGAGCTCATCCTCAGGATGGTCTGCGGCGTAGTCATCGAGCAGCGCCAGCGCCTCGGCGCGCGCGTTACGATCGAGCAGGAGCGAGGCGGCGCGCGAGCGCGCCGACAGCGCCACCGACGAGTCATAGAGGCGGCGGTAGGCCGCGATCGCTCCCTCCGGATCGCCGTCACGCGCCGCGATATCGGCCAGATACAGCTGCGCCGTCTCGTTGCCCTGGCCGCTCGACAGCAGCTCCGTGAAGCGCTGGCGGGCTTCCTTCAGGTCCCCGGATGCGAACGCCAGCAGCGCGAGCCGCCGATCGACCTCTGCGGTCGGCGCGCCGCCGGAGCGCAGATGCTCGAGCTCCTGGTGGGCCTCCTCGTTGCGATCGAGCGAGGCGAGAACCTCCGCAAGCTCGAAGCCGCCGCGCGTTGCATCGTGCGCCTTCGCCTCGCGCGCCGTGGCGACCGCCTGCGGGGCATCGCCACGCACGACGTAGGCGCGCGCCAGCACCCGCAGGGCGGCAGGATCCTTCGGGTCACGTTGCAGCGCCTGCTGCGCGTACCCTTGCGCGCGCTCACCGTCGTACGCAGCCAGCGCCAGCTCGCCCAACAGTGTGAGCGTCTCGGGTGAGCTCGCCGGCGGCTCCAGCGCCCCGCTCATGGCCATCAACACGGCGGGCGCATCGGACTCCTCCAGCAGCAGCGCCGTCAACTCGGTCATGCTCTTCGCCGTGCGCTGGGTGGCGCGCGGCGCGGCCGGCGTTGGGTCCGGAGCGGGCACACGGTCGCCCGCAGAGCCGTCTGGCCGGGTTGGCTTGGTGCCCCCGGCGCCTGCCGAATTGGCGTGCTCTTCGGCGCGCCAGTAGTCACGGATGGCGGTGCGTGCCTCGGTGGTGTGATACAGCTTGAGCGCCACGGCCGCGTACAGCGCGTCGGCCTCGCGATCACCCGGTGCCAGTGCGCGCCAGCGGCCCGCCGCAGCCCAGGCGGCGGGCAGATGCTCGCAAGCCATCGCCACCTGCGTGGCGCGGCGGGCAAGCTGAACGTCCGCGGCAACCGTGGCGGCATGCGCGTAGGCTTCGGAGGCCGCCCGGCAGTCGCCGCGCTTCAGGGCCACCTCGGCGATCACGGTGAGGGCGCTGGCATCCCCGCCCGGGGTCGGCGGCGCCGCGGCCCTGCTGACGGGCCGGACGGCGGCGCATCCGGCCAGCAGCGAGGCCGCCAGGAGCGAGGCGCACAGGACTGGGCTCAGGTTACGCAAGCAGCTGATCATACTCACCGGAGCACTATAGAGCCTCCGCAAGCGGCGCGCATTGCGCAACTTGTCACAAACTGCAGACATCCCGGAGAATGCCGCGCCCCAAGCCACAGCCATGAAGGAATCCATCCGCCAGCGCCTGCAGAAACTGTCCGACCGCTTCGAGGAGGTGGGCCGATTGTTGGCCACCGACGAGGTGGCCGGCGGCTCGCAGCAGTTCCGCGAACTGTCCATGGAGTACGCGCGCCTGCAGCCGCTGGCGGAGCGCTTTGGCCGCTACCACGACCTGGAACGCGAGCTGGCTGCGGCGCGCGACCTGCAGGCCGATGCGGACGCCGGCATACGCACGCTCGGGGAGGAGGAGGTGGGGCACGTGCGGCGCGAGCTCGAAGCCGCGGAGAGCGAGCTGCGCAGGCTCCTGCTGCCGAAGGATCCGCGCGATGACCGGAACATCTTCCTCGAGGTGCGCGCCGGTACCGGGGGCGATGAGGCGGCGATCTTCGCCGGTGACCTGCACCGCATGTACGCGCGCTACGCGGAAGGCCGGGGATTCGCGGTGGAGGTGCTCAGCGAAAGCCCGGGCGAGCACGGCGGCTACAAGGAGATCATCAGCCGCATCGTCGGCAGGGGTGCGTTCTCGCTGCTGAAGTTCGAATCCGGAACGCACCGCGTACAACGCGTGCCGGCGACCGAGGCCCAGGGGCGCATTCACACCTCGGCATGCACGGTGGCGATCCTGCCCGAGCTCGATGAGGTCGACGAGGTCGAGATCAACCCGGCCGAGCTGCGCATCGACACCTACCGCTCCTCGGGCGCGGGCGGCCAGCACGTCAACAAGACCGATTCCGCGGTGCGCATCACGCACCTGCCGAGCGGCATCGTGGTGGAATGTCAGGACGAGCGTTCGCAGCACAAGAACCGCTCGCGCGCCATGGCGCTGCTCAAGGCGCGCCTGCTGGCCGCCGAGCAGGAGAAGCAGCAGAGCGCGCAGGCGCACTCGCGCCGCCTGCAGGTCGGGAGCGGCGACCGCTCCGAAAGGATCCGCACCTACAATTTCCCCCAGGGGCGCGTCACCGATCACCGTATCAACCTGACGCTGTACAAACTGCAGCAGGTCATGGACGGTGAGCTCGATGAGCTGATCGGGCCGCTGCAGCAGGAGCACCAGGCCGAGCTGCTGGCAGAGGAAGTATGAGTGAGGCCGCACCGGGTCTGACCGTCGACAGTGTCACCGGCATCGACGTGTCGCTGCCGGTGGCGGGTCCGGGGGCACGCGCGTACGCCTTCCTGGTCGACTGGCACATCCGCGTGATTCTGGCGCTCGGGTGGTACGTATGCGGTGCACTCTTTTACAATGGCCGCTTCAACGTCACGCCGCCCCTGATCAGCGATGCTCGCTGGTTCGGCGCGGTCGTCGCACCCGCGCTGACGATCTATTTCCTCTACCACCACGCGGTGGAGCTCGCAATGCGCGGCAGCACGCCGGGTAAGCGCATGGCAGGCGTGCGGATCGTGGCGCGCGATGGCGGCGCGCCCAGCGCCGGCGCGCTCCTCACCCGCAATGTATTCCGCCTGGTCGACAGCCTGCCGCTGTTCTACGGAGTGGGGCTGATCACGGTGGTGCTGACGCGCGACAACCTGCGCATCGGGGACATGGCGGCCGGCACGCTGCTGGTGTTCGAGCAGGCGGAGGCGCGCCTGCCGACCCCCGCCGGTGACGCGCACCGCGCCGGCCGGCTGGACGCGGCCGGCGCGGAAATCGTCGCCGAGCTGCTGGAGCGTTGGCCCGCGCTGCAGCCCGAGGCGCGCGTGCGGCTCGCACGGCAGGTACTGGCGCGCTACGGCAGCGAGTCCGGTGAGTCCGGCGATGATGAGGCCGCCTGGCGCACGCGCCTCGAGCGCCTGGCGCGTCCCCAACAGCGGTAGGTCATGTGAACGGCTCGGCCCGGCAACGCGCTCTTACCGTCAGTCTGCTGCAGCGCGCGGACCTGTGGCGGCAGGCGGACAGGCGCGCCCGCCGCCTCGCCCGCGGGCGCGGCGACGATGCCGCGGACGCCACGCGCCTGGCGGACGACTATCGCCTGCTGGCCCATGATCTGGCGCGTGTGCGCGTGCTCATGCCGGACTCGCGCACCCGCGAGTTCCTGGAAGCCGCCTACGCACGGGCGCACGCGACGCTGCATCACGGCGCCTGGCGCATCGGCAGCGCCGTGTTGACGCTGTTGCGCGAGGAGCTACCGGCGGTGGTGCGCTGGCTGAGTCCCTACATCCTGTGGTCGACGGCGATCTTCGCGCTGGCCGTGATCGGCGGTTACGCGCTGGTATGGCGTTACCCGGAGCTCATCGCGCTGTTCGCCTCCCCCGATCTGATTGCGAGCGTCGAGCGCGGCCAGCTGTGGACGGAGGGGTTGCTGAACATCGTGCCCTCCTCGGTGCTGTCGGTACAGATCCTGGCGAACAACATCGTCGTGAGCCTGTTCGCCTACTGCGCCGGGTTTCTGTTCGGACTGGGCACTATTTACATCCTCGGTCTGAACGGCCTGATGCTGGGCGCGGTGTTCGCATTCGTGAGCCTGCATGGGCTGCGCGCGCAGCTGCTGGCGTTCATCGTGGCGCACGGCTGCGTCGAGCTCTCGGTCATGTGTCTGTCGGGCGCCGCGGGGGCCGCGGTGGGCGAAGCGCTCATCCGCCCGGCGCAGGCCGGCCGCATCGAATCGTTCCGCGTGGCGGCATTGCGCTCGGGCAAGCTGCTGTTCGCCTGTGCGCTGCTGCTGGTGGGTTCGGGGATGCTGGAGGGCTACGTGTCACCCAACCCGCGCTTCGCGCTGTGGGCACGAGTTGCGATCGGTGTCAGTTACTGGCTGCTGATGGTCGCACTGCTGTCCGGCTGGCTGTTTGGCCGGCGCGCCCGCCGGGCGCTGCCTTGACCGCTACACGCGCCGCGAGCGACGCAGCGCTTCGTACTTGGCGAACACCGCCTGCTCGAGCCGCTCTGCCGGCGCCGCCACCACCGGGGCGCCGAGTCGCTGCAGGAGCTGGCGCTGGGCGGCGGCGCGCGCCTCGTGCTCGGCCGCGGCGAGCGCGATCCACGGGTCCAGCCACTCACGCGCCTCGCCCTGAGCGAGTTCTGCGATCTCCCGGCTGTGTACGCCTGCGACCACGACCAGGTGCGGCGGCGCGAGCAACCGTACGGCACGCGAGAGCTGGTCGGCAATGTTGGCGTCGTCGAGATCCGTGAGCAGCACGATGAGTCCGCGATGCTTGAGAAGCGCGCGTATGCTCACCGCGGCCGCGGTCGGATCCGACTCCGCCACCTGCACCGACAGCTGCTCCAGCACCCCGCGCAGGCGTGTCACCCCGGCGAGCCCGCGCGCCGGCGCGCAGCTGGCGAGCACGCGCTCGGCGTACACCACCAGTCCGATGCGGTCGTCATGGTGCGTGACGATCTCGGCAAAACGCGCCGCCAGGTTGGCATACAGGCCGAGACGATCCAGAGCCCCGGCGCGCACACGGCTGAAGCGGCCGGCGTCGATGGCGACCAGGATGTCCAGATGCTGGTCTTCGCTGAACTCCCGGGTGACCAGCGCGCCGGCGCGTGCCGTTGCCTTCCAGTCGATCCTGGCCAGCGGGTCGCCACGCACGTAGCCGCGCAGCTGGTGCAGCTCCGCGCCCGCACCCGCGACACGCCGCGGGCGCGCGCCGCCCGCGAGTCCCCGCGGGCGCACCCGGTTGTGCAGCGCATCGGGAGCCACCACCAGGCGTTGCTCGGGGCGCGAGGCGCAGGTCCACCACGCAAGCCGCAGCACACCCAGCACGCGCGCCGGCAGCGCCGGCCACACCTGTGGCCCGAGCCGCACCGGCAACAGCGTCACGCAATCCTGCACCGTGGCGTGCGCCGGCGCACTCACGCGGCGCACCTGCGCCAGGGGCTCGAAGCCCGCGGGCAGCGCCGGTGCGTATTCGACCGCGAGCCGCCGGGCGGAGGCGTTGGTGAACACGAAGGCGGCTGCGTGCGGCCGCCCGAGAAAGGCGCGCGGCGCGGTGGCGAGGCGCACCCCGACCGGCGGGCGGCGCACGCACCATCCCTCGAGCGCGAGCCCCAGCAGCAGCAATCCCGCCGGGATGCGCCACAGATCGGCAAGAGCAGGCTCGCTCGACCAGATCCCGGCGATCGCCATGACCGCGGTCAGCAGCACCAGAAAGTAGGCTCGATGGGCGAGATGCACGGGCGAGCGCTCAGCGCGGCACCGGGGTCTCGGACAGCAGACCCTGCACGACGTCGAGGTCGGTCACACCCTCGAGTGCGGCTTCCGGTGTGAGCACCAGGCGGTGTGCCATCACCGACACGGCCACTTCCTTGATATCGTCGGGGGTCACGAAGTCGCCGCCGCGCAGGCCGGCGGCAATGCGGCCGGCCTTCAGCAGTGCCAGCGCGCCGCGCGTCGACAGGCCGAGCGTCAGGCGCGCGTGCTCGCGCGACGCGTGCGCCAGATCCAGCACGTAGGACAGCAGCGCCCCGGCGACATGAATCTTCTCCACCTCCGCGCGTGCCTCGCCGATCAGCGCTCGCCCCAGCACCGTGATCTGCCCGAGCGCCTCCTGGCCCGCGGCCAGCACGCCGCCGTAGCGCGCGAGGATGTCGGCTTCCGCCTCGCGAGCCGGGTAGTCCATGTCGATGCGCAGCATGAAGCGGTCGAGCTGCGACTCCGGCAGCGGATAGGTGCCCTCGAATTCACGCGGGTTCTGCGTGGCGATCACCAGGAAGTCCGCCGGCAGCTGCCAGGCGGCGCGCTCGACGCTCACCTGCCGCTCCTCCATCGCCTCCAGAAGCGCCGACTGCGTCTTGGGTCCCGCGCGGTTGATTTCATCGACCAGCACCACGTCGGCGAACAGCGGTCCGGGGCGAAATACGAAGGCGCGCTGCGCCTCGTCGAACACGTGCACACCGATGATGTCGCTCGGCATGAGGTCCGCAGTGCCCTGGATGCGCTTGAACTCCCCGCCCAGGGCACAGGCCAAAGCCTTGGCGAGCAGCGTCTTGCCCAGGCCCGGCACGCCCTGCACCAGCACGTGGCCGCGGGCGACGAGCGCCACGGTGAGCGCGCGCACCGAGGTGTGCGCCCCGATCACCACCCGCCCCAGCTCACGCACCAGCAGGTCTTCAAGCTGTCGGATCGATGCGCTCATGCGGCCAGTTGCCTTTCGGTGCGAACAATGAGGTTATGCAGACGCGTCAGCGGCACGCGCCGGTCCGAATAGGCCTGCGCGTACCAGTCCTTCAGTTGCTGCACGTTCGCGCGCGTGAGGCGCGGATGCTGCTCGAGCCACTCCCAGGGCAGGCTCGCGCCTTGCGCCCCGCGGTGAGAGCGTGCGGCAAGCCGCCGGTGGAAGTGCTCGAACATGCGGCGCGCCGCAGCGGCCGGGCGCAGCACGCGCGCCAGAAATCCCCCGGTGGCGCGCACCAGTTCCGCCTCCCGCGGCGCCGGCCTGCGCGTCGCCGGCACCCGCAGGCGCGTGCCGCCCAGCACCCATACGAGCCATACCGCCGCCAGCACCCCGATAGTGCCGTACAGGCGCGGGTCGTTGTAGAACTTGGCCGGATCGTAAGCCGCAGCCAGTCCCTGATGTTCATCATCGAACAGCACCGCGCCCTTGGGGCGCACCGAAGCGCCCACGATGTTGGCGAGCAAACGGGCGTTGTCCGCACCCGCCAGCGCACGGTTGCTGAACAGCGAACCGAAGCCGCTCACGATGAGGGTCCCCGAGCCGGCCGGTCGCATCCATAACACGCCCTCACCCGTCTCGCTCTGGTGCGCGAGGACCAGAACGAAACCATCCCGCGGCAGCCGTACGGTCCAGGCCTGCGGCGGGTAATCCGACCAGGCGAGCGCGCGGCTCACCCCGCGCAGGTACGCATGAGGCCGGTTGGGAACCAGCGTGCCGCGTTGCGGCTGTGCCAGCTCCCGCGAGGCCTCGATCAGGCGCGTCCCCGCGTGCTGCGAGCTCTCTGCGCCGTGCACGGCCTCGAAGTCCAGACCGGTGAGCAGTTGCAGGTCATTGTGAACGCCCAGTCCGCCCCGACCCCAATCGGGGGTGTCCGACAGGGCGGCGAGCACCAGCAGGGTGTTGCCAGCCCAGATCCAGTGATCCACGGCACGCGCCTCCTGCACCCTGAAAGGCGTTGCCACCGGCGCGGTCACGATCAGAAGGTTGCCCGCAGCGGGCAGGTCCCGGCGCTTCGCCAGAGTATCGAAGCGCTCGCGCAGCGAGAGGGTGCGGATGCCTTCCGCCTCGAGCCAGCTCATCGCGCCAGCGAGGCCGTTGCCGTGGCGCTCGATGGTGGTGGGCAGCGCGACGCGACGCGAGTCCAGTCCTGCGCCGCGCACCAGCAGCGCGCCGAACAGCAGTAACGCGCCGAGCGCGCATCCGAGGGTGATCAGACGCTCGCGCATGCGCTCACCTTGCGCCCTGCGCACGCTCGAAGGGCGCGTCCAGCGCCGCGAGCAACTCGCGTCCACGCGCCAGCGCCGCGGCCAGGGCTTCTCGGGCCGGTTCCTGGCCCGAGAAGCGCACGCGCTCGCACGCCGCGGCCAGCTCGCTCAGCCGCTCGCGATCGGATTCCCCGGGCAGTCGCGCGGCGCGCGTCAGCTCATGCACCGTGAGCGCGCGCGCGGGCGGCAGCCGATCCTGCTCCGCAAGCCGCGCCGCGATGAGCTCCAGCAACAGAGCTGGCCGCCGGTACGGGCTCGCATGCTCCAGGTCCTGGAGCGTGACCCCTGCCGCCTGGCGGGGGGCGGTGCGCGCCCTGCGCGGCGCTGCGTGCCAACCCGTCAGTACGCCGGCGACGCGCAGCTCATTCACGACCACGGCACCCGCCAGCAGCATCACGAGTACCAGCGCCCCCCAGACGATGCCTTCCAGGACAGCCTGCGACACTCCGGAGTCTGCGACCATGCGCCGCAACCATCCCGGGTCCGCGCGCTGCGGCGGCGGCGCGAGCGCTTCACGCAGCCACTGCCGCAAGCGCGCCCACCAGCCCGCGCGCGGCCGATCCGCTTGGAGCGTCGCGAGCACCGCGGCGACCCGCGCGACCCGCGGTGCGCGCCCCGGCGGTGCGGAGGCCGGTTCGCGGGTGAGCAGCGTGCGCAGCTCCGTGAGCCCCTCGGCCGAGAGCAGGTTCTCGGGCTGGTTCCAGTCGCGCGGCAGCCAGGCCGCCCACTGACTCTGCATCAGGCTCGGGGTGAGGTCCGGGCAGCGCGCGGCAATGCGCTGATAGCCCACGTCGAGACCACGATCCAGCTGCGCGAGGCACGCATCGATTGCCCCGAGCGCATCGCGCGCGGTCGCGCCCGGCAACCCGGCGGCTGCAAGAACGAGCGCCAGGAGCCAGCGGCTCATGTCTATCGGGCGGGGGCCGAGAGGCGCTGTGCGAGGTCGGCGCCCTCCCGGCGCACCGAAACGTCGCCCAAGACGGCGAGGACCAGCGCACTGTAGAAGGGGGTGATGACAGCCCCCAGCAGCGTCACGACCACGGCGGATGTCGCGGTAATCACAGCGACATCCCCGTGCGCGAGCAGCAACGCAATCACCGCGCCGATCACGCCCGAGAGCACGTACAGGACGATGATCAACGCGATGCCCACCGCATAGATGACACTCAGGCGCCAGAAATTACCCGAGGTGAGTTGCCAGCTGTGACTCATGCTGGCCACCGGACCGCGATCGGTGAGCAGGTACACCGGGACTGCGCAGACCCAGCGGATCAGGGCCCACGAGGCAGGAATCAGCGCCAGTACGCACAGGCCGACGATCGCCAAGATGACGGCGGGTGACGGGGCAGTCGAGGAGCCAATACTCATGAGGAATGCGACCAGGAACACCGGGATGAAGGTCGCCACAACCGCCAGCGTCATCAGGATCGCGATCAGCAAGACACCGCCAACCCGCCGTGCGCCGGTCGAGAGCTCGGTACCGGTCGCCGCAGGACGGCCCGTCGCGAGCGCATACTGACGCAGCAGCACGGCGTTGGTCAGTGTCGTGACGGCGAATGTGGCCACGATCAACAGAATCCACCACAGTGGATCGTGAGTCTGCCGAGCGCGCAGCGTCGTCGGCACTACGGGATGCCCGGTGGCGAGGTCATGGAAGGTTGTAAGGTGGCCGACGATCACGCCGAGGAATGAGTACGGGAGACACTTCAGCAGCGTGGCACTGAAGATCCGGAAAGCCGAATCCAGAATCTCCCCGACGGACTGCGGCCGTGGGGGCGGGTACAGTATGTTTGGCATTGCGCCATCTTACCGGGGCGCAGCGCAGTTGCGCGTATGAGGGCGAATTTGACCGTGGCGGAGCTGCTGGCCGAGGGCGTGCGCCGGCTGCGCGCCGCGCCCGCCGGCACGGAAGCTGCGGCAACCGCGGAGCTGGACGCGCAGCTGCTGCTCTCGCACGTCATGGCGGTCGCGCGCGCGCGCCTGAAATCGCATCCGGAAGAGCTTGCCGACCCCTCGCACACCCAACACTACCGGCGTCTGCTCGGGCGGCGTGCGGCCGGCGAGCCTCTGGCCTACCTCACCGGCTCCCGGGACTTCTGGTCACTCACCCTGAAAGTTACCCCGGCGGTACTGATCCCGCGCCCGGAGACCGAACTGCTGGTGGAACGCGCGCTGGCGCTGCGCACCGCAGCCGCGGGTTGCGTGGCGGACCTGGGCACCGGCTGCGGCGCGGTCGCACTCGCACTCGCCAGTGAGCGTCCACGCTGGCAGGTGGTCGCGACCGATGCCTGCGCGGACGCGCTCGCCATCGCACGCGCCAATGCGGCGGCCCTGGGGCTCGGCCGGGTTGAGTTGCGGCAGGGCGACTGGTACCAGCCGCTGCGGGGCGAGTGCTTCGATCTGCTGGTGAGCAACCCGCCTTACGTGGCGCAGGACGATCCGGCCCTCGAGACTGCCTCCCTCAGGCACGAACCGCCACGGGCGCTCACGCCCGGCGCCGATGCGCTCGAGTGCCTTCGTACCCTGGCGCGCGGCGCGCCACGGCACCTTGCGCCCGGGGGCTGGCTGCTGCTCGAGCACGGCGCCACCCAGGGCGCGGATGTGCGGCGTGAGCTTGTCGAGGCGGGCTTCGCTCACGTACGCTCGCACCGCGATCTGGCCGGCCACGAGCGCATGACGGAAGGACAGCGATGATCAGATTTGAAACCTCACACGGCGAGTTCCTGGTGGAACTGTTCCCGAAGGAGGCGCCGGTCACGGTCGAGAATTTCCTGCGCTACGTCGATGACGGCCATTTCGACGGCACCATCTTTCACCGCATCGTACCGGGCTTCGTCATCCAGGGCGGCGGACTGACGGCGGACTTCGCCAGCAAGAAGACGCGCGCACCGATCAGCAACGAGGCCCGCAACGGGCTGAAGAACACCCGCGGCAGCCTGTCCATGGCCCGCACCAGCGACATCAACAGCGCCACCTCGCAGTTCTTCGTGAACCTCGCAGACAACGCCTTCCTCGATCACGGGCCGCGCGACTACGGCTATGCGGTCTTTGGCCGCGTCACCCAGGGCATGGAGGTCATCGACAAGATTGCGCGCGTGAGCAGGGGTAAGCGCAAGGGCTATGAGGATGCCCCGCTCGAGGATGTCGTGATCGTGTCCGCCCGCCGCGCGCAGCCGGCTACCCACCCCGCGAAATCGCGCTTGCCGTGACTGGCGAACGCGCGCGCAGCCCGTGGTGGCAGCGCGGCAGCGTCGCCGGGCGGCTGCTGAAGTGGCTCGTGGTCGCGTTGCTCGGGTGGCTGCTGCTGACCAGCGTACCGGTGCTGCTGTTGCGCTGGCTGCATCCGCTGACCAGTGCGTTCATGCTGGAAGCGGCTGCCCAGGCCTGGGCAGCGCAGGAGCGCGCCTATCACACCGACTTCCAGTGGGTGAGTCTCGAGCAGATCTCGCCCTACGCGGCCAGCGCGGTGATCGCCTCCGAGGACCAGCAATTCCCGTTCCACGCCGGCTTCGACTTCGATTCCATCCGCGAGGCGGTGCGCGCCAGCGAGCGCGGCAAGCGCCTGCGCGGCGCGAGCACGATCTCACAGCAGGTGGCGAAGAACCTGTTCCTGTGGCCCGCGCACAGCTTCGTGCGCAAGGCCCTGGAGGCCTATTTTACCGTGCTGATCGAGGCGTTGTGGCCCAAGGAACGGATTCTCGAGATGTACCTGAACGTGGCGCAGTTCGGTGACGGTATCTACGGCGTGCAGGCCGCGGCACAGCACTTCTGGCACAAGAGCGCGCGGCGCCTGAGCTCCTACGAGGCCGCGCTGCTCGCCGCCGTGCTGCCGAACCCGCTGCGGTTGCGCGTCGAGCGGCCTTCCCGCTACGTGCTGGCGCGGCGCGACTGGATTCTCGGCCAGATGCGCGGCCTGGGCGGCCCTGGGTACCTGCGCGCGCTGGAGAGCGAGCGGCGCTCGGCGCGCTGAAGGCTAAGCGCCTGCTGCCCCCGCTCGCGCCGCCGCGCCTCTTCAGGACGATGTCACGCGGCATTTTCCTGCGGTAGCATCGGGGTATGGAGCGCGAACTCACCGCAACGCACTGGCGCGGCTATGCCCAGCAGCAGTTTCCGCAGTCCGCCTGGAGCGTGGACGGCGACGTGCTGCGCGCCATCGCCGCGGGTCCCCGGGTCGACCTGATCAGCCGCGAGAGTTTCCGCGACTTCGTGCTGTGCTTCGACTGGCGGCTGCCGCGCGGCGGCAGCTCGGCAGTCGCTTACCGCGTGAGCGAGCAGATCGGGCCCGCCGCGCACACGGGACCCGCCCTGCAGCTGCTGGATGACGAGCACCATCAGGACGGCGCAGATGCCCTGACCTCCTGTGGGGCCCTCTACGGGCTCATGGCGCCGTGGCACGATCAGCGCAGCAGCGCCAATGCCTACCACAGCGCACGCATCGTGGTGAACGGTGCGCTGGTGGAATACTGGATCGACGAGCGTCAGGTGCTGGGCTGCGACCTCGCGAGCGAGGAGCTCGCGCAGCGCATCGCGCGCAGCCGGTTCCGCGACTTTGCGCAGTTCGGCCAGCTGCGCGAGGGTCACATCGTGCTGCAGCACCGCGGCACGGAAGCCTGGTTCCGGCGGCTGCGCATCGAGCCGTCGTGACGGACGGGGTGAGGACGCGCGCCCTCAGGGCTCGTAACCGAGATTCGGCGCCAGCCAGCGCTGCGCTTCTTCCGGCGTCAGCCCCTTGCGGCGCGCGTAGTCCTCGAGCTGCTCGCGGTCGATCTTGCCGACCGCGAAGTAGCGCGCCTGCGGGTGGGCGATGTACCAGCCGCTCACCGCCGCGGTCGGGTACATGGCGTAGGACTCGGTGAGGCGGATGCCGGCGCTGCGCTCGACATCGAGCAGGCTCCAGAGCTTGGCCTTCTCGGTGTGATCCGGGCACGCCGGGTAGCCGGGCGCCGGGCGGATGCCGCGATACTCCTCGCGCAGCAGTTGCTCGTTGGTGAGCGTCTCGGCGGCGGCGTAGCCCCACAGCTCGCGCCGCACCCGCTCGTGGAAATGCTCGGCGGCGGCTTCCGCCAGGCGATCGGCGAGGGCCTTGAGCATGATGCTCGAGTAGTCGTCGTGCGCACGCGCGAAGCGCGCCAGGTGCTCTTCGATCCCGAAGCCGGCGGTGACGGCGAACGCGCCGAAGTAGTCGCGCACCCCGCTTGGCCGAGGCGCCACGTAGTCGGCCAGACACTCGTGCGGCTGGCCGTCGGGCTTGCCCTTCTGCTGGCGCAGGAAATTGAGCCGCGTCAGCAGCTCATCGCGCGCCTCGCTGCGATAGATCTCCACGTCGTCGCCGACGGAGTTGGCCGCGAACAGGCCCACCACGGCGCGCACGCTCAGCCAGCGCTCCGCGATGAGCGTCTTGAGCATGCGGCGCGCGTCGGCGTACAGGTTGCTGGCCGCCTCACCGACCACCGCATCGCTCAGAATGTCGGGGAATCTGCCGGCGAACTCCCAGGCGTTGAAGAACGGCATCCAGTCGATGTAGCCGAGCAGCTCGCTCAACGGATAGTCCTCGAAACGCTGCACACCCGGCACGCGCGGCGGCGGCGGCGCATACCCCGCCCAGTCGATGGGGCGGCGGTTGGCGCGCGCCGCGGCCAGCGAGGTCTGCGGAACCTTGAGCTTCTTGGCGGCATGCTGCTCGCGGCGGCGCTCGTGCTCCTCGCTCACTTTGGCGATGAAGGCGGCACGCTGCGCCGGTTGGCTGAGCCTCTGCAGCACGCCTACCGAGCGCGATGCGTCCTTGACGTACACCACCCCGGCCGCGTACTGCGGCGCAATCTTCACCGCGGTGTGCGCAGGCGAAGTGGTGGCGCCGCCGATCAGCAGCGGCACCTGGAAGCTCTGCCGCTGCATCTCACTCGCCACGTGCACCATCTCCTCCAGCGAGGGCGTGATGAGTCCGGACAGTCCGATGTAGTCGGCGCGCTCGCGCCGCGCAGTCTCGAGAATCTTCTCGCACGACACCATGACGCCGAGGTCGATGACCTCGAAGTTGTTACACTGCAGCACCACGCCGACGATGTTCTTGCCGATGTCGTGCACGTCGCCCTTGACCGTGGCCACGACGATGCGGCCGTTGGAGCGCTGCGCTCCCGCGTCCTTGCTCTGCTCGATGAACGGCACCAGGTGCGCCACCGCGCGCTTCATGACGCGCGCGCTCTTGACCACCTGCGGCAGGAACATCTTGCCGCTGCCGAACAGATCGCCCACCACATTCATGCCGTCCATGAGCGGGCCTTCGATGACCTGCAGCGGCCGCTCGACAGACAGCCGTGCCTCTTCCGTGTCCGCGATGATGTAGTCATCGATGCCCTTGATGAGGGCGTGCTCGAGGCGCTTGGCCACCGGCAGCTCGCGCCACTGCCGATCCTCCGCGCGGCGCGCGCCGCCCTCGCCCTTGAAGCGCGCCGCGATCTCGAGCAGCCGCTCGGTGGCGTCCGAGCGCCGGTTGAGAACCACGTCCTCGCACGCCGCCCGCAACTGCGGCTCGATCTGCTCGTAGACGCCCAGCTGTCCGGCATTCACGATCCCCATGTCCATGCCGGCGGCAATGGCGTGGTAGAGGAACACCGAGTGCATCGCCTCGCGCACTGCGTCGTTGCCGCGGAACGAGAACGACACGTTGCTCACACCGCCGCTCACCAGCGCGTGCGGCAGCTCGCTCTTGATGCGGCGCGTAGCCTCGATGAACGCCAGCGCATAGCCGTTGTGCTCCTCGATGCCGGTAGCGATGGCGAAAATGTTGGGGTCGAAGATGATGTCCTCGGGCGGAAAACTGACGCGCTCGGTGAGGATGCGGTAGGCGCGCGCGCACACGGTGAGGCGGCGCTCGACCGTATCGGCCTGACCCTGCTCGTCGAAGGCCATGATCACCGCCGCCGCCCCGTGGCGGCGCAGCGTGCGGGCGTGCTCGATGAACACCTGCTCGCCCTCCTTCAGGCTGATCGAGTTGACGATCGGCTTGCCCTGCACGCACTTGAGCCCGGCCTCGATCACCGCCCACTTCGAGGAATCGATCATCACCGGCACGCGGGCGATGTCCGGCTCCACCGCCACCAGGTTCAGGAAGCGCACCATGGCGGCCTGTGAGTCCAGCATGCCCTCGTCCATGTTGACGTCGATGATCTGTGCGCCACTGGCCACCTGCTGGCGCGCCACCTCGAGGGCGGCGCCGTAGTCGCCCGCCTCGATCAGCTTGCGGAATTTCGCCGAGCCGGTGACGTTGGTGCGTTCGCCGACGTTCACGAACAGACTGTCGTCGTCGATGTTGAGTGGCTCGAGTCCCGCCAACCGGCACTTCACCGGTACTGCCGCCAGCCGCCGCGGCGCGCGACCCTGGAGGCCGGCGTGCAGCAGCCGGATGTGCTCGGGGGTGGTGCCGCAGCACCCGCCCACCACGTTCACCAGGCCCGACTCGCCATACTCGCGCAGGATGTCGGCGGTCTCGGCCGGCCCCTCGTCGTACTCGCCAAAGGCGTTGGGAAGGCCGGCGTTGGGATACGCGCATACGTAGGTATCGGCGGCGGCGGCGAGTTCCTCGACGTAGGGCCGCAGCTGCCGGCCCCCGAGCGCACAGTTGAGGCCGACGAACAGCGGCTGCGCATGGCGGATCGAGTTCCAGAACGCCTCGGTCGTCTGTCCCGACAGCAGCCTTCCCGAGGCGTCGGTGATCGTGCCCGAGAGCGCGAGCGGCAGCGTGATCCCGGTCTCGTCGAACAGCGTGAAGGCCGCGTAAATCGCCGCCTTGGCGTTCAAGGTATCGAACACGGTCTCGATCAGCAGCAGATCGACGCCGCCGAGCAGCAGCCCGCGCGCCGCTTCCAGGTAGGCGGCCACCAGCTCATCGAAGCTGACGCTGCGATGGCCCGGATCGTTGACGTCGGGCGACATCGAAGTCATGCGGTTGGTGGGTCCGAGCGCGCCGGCGACGAAGCGCGCTTCGCCGGCGCGCTGCGCGAACTCGTCGGCCGCGGCGCGCGCGAGGCGCGCGGCGCGGTAGTTCAGCTCCGGCACCAGCGCGCAGGTCGCGTAGTCCGCCTGTGAGATGGTATTCGAATTGAAGGTGTTGGTTTCGATGATGTCGGCACCGGCGGCGAGATAGGCGCGGTGGATGTCGCTGATGATCTGCGGACGGGTCAGCGTGAGGATGTCGTTGTTGCCCCTGAGGTCGCAGCCGTGCTCGCGCAGCCGCTCGCCCCTGAAGCCGCGCTCGTCGAGCTTGTGCCCCTGGATCATCGTGCCCATCGCGCCGTCGAGCAGCACGATGCGCTCCCCGAGGAGGCGCTTGAGACGCTCGATGCGCGTGCGGCGCTCGGTCTCATCGGGCGGCTCGAGCGCGTAGGGCGTCGCGACCGCGCGCGCCGCCGCGGGCAGGTCCCGCGCGGCCTCGCGGTCGGCGCGCACCCGAGCTGCCGGCGGGTGCGCGGCGTGCCGGCAGGCGCTCACCCCAAGGCTTCCTGGCGTGCGGCGCCCGCCGCGCGCGCTACGGGGCGCAGCCCGAGCGCGTGACAGATCGCGTAGGTGAGTGCGGCGCGATTGAGGGTGTAGAAGTGAAAATCGCGCACCCCGTGGCGCCTCAGCGCCTCGACCTGCTCGATCGCGACGCTGGCGGCGAGCAGACGGCAGGTATCCGGATCGTCATCGAGACCGGCAAAGCGCTCGTGCAGCCAGCGGGGAATGCTCGCGCCGCAGCGTTCGGCAAAGCGCCGCACCTGCGGAAAGCGGGTGATGGGCAGAATGCCCGGCACCAGGGGCGCGTGCACGCCGGCGGCCGCGAGAGCGTCGCGAAAGCGCAGGAAAACGCTCGTGTCGTAGAAGAACTGGGTGATGGCGCGGGTCGCGCCGGCGTCGATCTTGCGCTTGAGGTTATCCAGATCCGCGGCCGCCGAGCGCGCCTCCGGATGCACCTCCGGGTAGGCCGCGACCGAGATGTCGAACGGCGCGAGTGCGGCGAGGGCTGCGACCAGCTCCACCGCGTAGCGAAAATCCGCGGCGTGCGGCCGATGTGGGCTCTCGCCCTGCGGCGGGTCGCCACGCAGCGCGACCAGGTGGCGGATGCCTTGGCTCCAGTAGCCGCGCGCGATCGCCAGGATCTCGCCGCGCGAGGCGCCTATGCAGGTGAGATGCGGTGCGCCGGTGAGCGCCGTGTCGCGCTGGATGCGCGTCACGAGCTCGTGAGTGCGCTCGCGCGTGGAGCCGTCCGCGCCGTAGGTTACCGAAACGAAGCGCGGTCCCAGGGGCGCCAGGCGCTCGATGGAGTCCCACAGGATCGCCGCCATCGCCGCATCCGCCGGCGGGAAGAATTCGAATGACACGCGAATCGGCGGCTCCACCGAAGGCGCACTCACGCTCCAGCCCCCGCCGTGCCGCCGACCCGCCCGGGGGCTGCGGCTGCAGGCCGCGCGACGGCCGCGAGCACGTGCTCGCCGTCGGCTTCCACGGGACTCAGGCGCTCGCACCGGAGGCCGGCATCGCCCAGCAGGCGGCGCAGCCGCGCGAGCGGATGCTCCACGATGCGCTCGCGCGACCTCTCGAGCGATTCATAACGCTCGAATACCCACAGCCGTCCGTTTGGGGTGAGCACGCGCCGCGCCTGTTCCAGCAGGCGCGCCAGCGTGTCCCCGCTCGCGAAGGTGTCCAGCAGCACCGCATCGAATGCCTCGCCGGCGCGCGCCAGATCCGTATCACTCAGGACCTCGGGGCTCGTGGCGCGAAGCACCCGGCAGCTGAAGTCCCGCCGCTGTGCGAATGCGCGTGCGCTTTGCGCCGCCCGGCGCGAGTGCGCGATGGCGGTGCAGCGCCGGCTGGCGCGCGCTGCGCTCTCGAGCAGTTCGAGGTGGCTGACCCCGAACACCAGCACCGCCTCGAGCGGGGCGCTCAGTCCCCCGGCGGCCACCAGCTCGGCGAGGGCCCGGCCGAGACGTGACTCCGCGCCGTGCGCGAGCGTCTGGGTCTCGGGCGCAGCGCCGGCGCGTGCACTGTTGCGGTCGCGAACCAGCATCGGATCGCCGCGGTCGAGCTGCGCGAGCAGGCCGCGCACGAAGCTCGCGCCCTCCGCGGCGTCGGTGAGGCGGTAATCGACCCATTGTCCGTGTCGCACCCGCACCAGCAGACCCGCCTCGCAGAGGATTCTCAGATGCCGCGACACGCGCGGCTCGCTGTGCCTCAGCGCCTGCGCCAGGTCTGAGACGCTCCATGCACCGTCGGCACACAGCGCAAGCAGGCGTAGCCGGGTGGGCTCGCCGGCCGCCCGCAACCATCCCACCAGGATCGGGGCAGCCGTCGAGCTCATTCAATGATTGTACAATTCTTTAATTGACTTGCCACCTACAGGCTGCGAATCGGTCTAGCCGAAAATTGTTCTTCCAGCGAGTTAATTGGCCTTCGAGATCGTGCTAATGAATCACTTGTGAGCCATCTGCCGGGTCTTCGGCGAACAATGCCTCCACGTCCGCTGCATCGAAGCGGTACGGGCGGTGGCAGAACTCGCAGGTCACCGTCACGGCCCCCTGCTCCTGGAGCACGCCGCGCACCTCCTCGGCGCCGAGCCCCCGCAGGAGCCCCGCAACCCGGCCCTGACTGCAGCGGCATTCGAATCGCACCGGTGAGCCGCGAAACAACCGCAGGTCGTGCTCGGTAAAGCGCTGTGCCAGCAGCTGTTCGGCCGAGCACTGCAGCAATTGCGCCGGGGTCACTGCCTCGATGCCACGCTGCGCGCCCTCCCAGACCGCCGCGATCTCCTCCGGGTCACCCGCATCCCCATCGGGCAGCTTCTGCACCAGCATGCCGGCACCGCAGGCATGGTCCGCTGCGAGCAGCACGCGCGTCGGCAGCTGCTCCGAGGAGGCGAAGTACGCTTCCAGCGACTCGCCGAGCGAAGTGCCCGCAAGCGGCACGACCCCCTGGTAGCGCATGCTCTTCTCCTCCGCCTCGATCGTCACCGTGATGCGGCCCTCGGTGCCGACGAGGCGCCGGAAGATCGCGCCGCGCCGGCTGTCGCCGGACAATCCGCCCAGCGCAACGCCGGCGCAACGCGCTACGGCTCGCACTCGGAAATCATGGGCACACTGCGCCACCAGCAGGCCGACCGCACCGTTGCCCTGCAACTGGAACGTGAGCGTGCCGCGGAACTTGAGGGTCGCGGCCAGGAGCACCGAGGCAGCCACCGCCTCGCCGAGCAGCTCGCTCACGACCGGTGGGTAATCGGCATGTGCGCGCAGCTCGCGCCAGGCGCCCTCGAGGCGCACCCAGTGGCCGCGCACCGGCTGCTTCTCGAATATGAAGCGACGCACCTGGTCGCTGCTCGGGACAGTGTGCGGGTCCATCTTGCTAAGCGAGCTTTCTGCGCAGCAGCTCGTTCAGCTGCGCCGGGTTGGCCTTGCCGGCGGTCGCCTTCATGACCTGACCTACGAAGAATCCGAACAGCTTGTCCTTGCCCGCGCGGTACTCGGCGAGCTGAGCGGGATTGCGGGCCATCACCTCATCGATCACGCGCTCGATGGCGGCGGTATCGGTGATCTGTCGCAAGCCCCGCGCGTCGATCACCGCATCCGCGCTCGCGCCTTCCGACCACATGGTCTCGAACACCTCCTTGGCGATCTTGCCGGAAATGGTCTGGTCGCAGATGCGCCGCAGCAGCCCCGCCAGGCGCGCCGCCGGGAGCCTGCCGGAACCGACCTCGAGATTCTCCTTGTTCAGGGCCGCGGCGAGCTCTCCCATGACCCAGTTGGCCGCCAGCTTTGGCTCGCGCGGCAGCTCGCGCACGACATCTTCATAGTACGCGGCGAGCTCGCGGCTCCCCGTGAGCACGCCCGCATCGTAAGCCGACAGCCCGTACTGCGAGGCAAAGCGCGCGGCTTTCTGGTCCGGCAGCTCCGGCAAGGTGGCGCGCACCTGCTCGATGAACGCCTGGTCGAGCACCACCGGCAGCAGGTCCGGATCGGGGAAGTAACGGTAGTCGTTCGCTTCCTCCTTGGAGCGCATGGAGCGCGTCTCGCCCCGGTCGGGATCGTACAGGCGAGTCTCCTGCACCACCGCACGTCCGGACTCCAGGATCTCGATCTGACGCGCGACCTCGTAGTTGATGGCGCGCTCGACGAAGCGGAAGGAATTGAGATTCTTGATCTCCGCGCGCGTACCGAGCTGGTGCGCGCCGCTGCGGCGCACCGAAACGTTGGCGTCGCAGCGGAACGAGCCTTCCTGCATGTTGCCGTCGCAGATCTCCAGATAGCGCACCAGGGTGTGCACCTTCTTCATGTAGGCGACGGCCTCCTTCGCCGAGCGCAGGTGCGGCTCGGAGACGATCTCCACCAGCGGGGTGCCGGCGCGGTTCAGGTCGATGCCGGTCACCCCCGGCAGGCCCTCATGCAGCGACTTGCCGGCGTCCTCCTCGAGGTGCGCGCGGGTGATTCCGATGCGCTTGACCTCACCGTCGTCGAGCACGATGTCGAGCGCGCCCGCAGCGACGATCGGCTGCTCGTACTGACTGATCTGATAGCCTTTCGGCAGATCCGGGTAGAAGTAATTCTTGCGCGCGAACACGGAAGTGCCGGCGATGCGCGCGTTGATCGCGAGCCCGAGCTTCACGGCCATGCGCACCGCTTCCGCGTTCAGCACCGGCAGTACGCCCGGGTACCCGAGGTCCACCAGGCTCGCCTGGGCGTTGGGCGGGGCGCCGTACGCGGTGGCGGAGCCGGAGAAGATCTTCGAGCGGGTGGCGAGCTGGGCGTGGATCTCCAGCCCGATGACCGTTTCCCAGGCGCTCATGCGTAGCCCTGCGGCACGTGCGTGTGCCAGTCGGTGACGCGCTGAAACGCGTGCGCCGCGCTCAGCACCCGCGCTTCGCTGAAGTGCGGGCCCACGATCTGCAGGCCCACCGGCAAGCCCTGCACGAAACCGCACGGAATCGACACCGCGGGCAGCCCGGCCAGATTCGCGCCGATGGTGTAGATGTCGTTCAGGTACATGGTAATGGGGTCCGAGGTCTTGGCGCCGATCGCAAAGGCCGGGGTCGGCGTCGTCGGTCCCATGAGCACGTCCACGCTGGCGAAGGCGCGCGTGAAGTCGGCGTTGATGAGCTGGCGCACGCGCTGCGCCTTGAGGTAATAGGCATCGTAGTATCCGGCCGACAGCACGTAAGTGCCGGTCATGATGCGCCGCTTCACCTCCGCCCCGAAACCCTCGCCGCGCGAGCGGCTGTACAGATCCCTGAGATCGCGCGGCTTCTCGCAGCGATACCCGAAGCGCACGCCGTCGAAACGCGCCAGATTCGAGGAGCATTCCGCCGGCGCCACCACGTAGTACGCCGGCACCGAGAGCGGCAGATTCGGCAGACTCACCTCGGTCAGGCGCGCGCCGAGCTGCTCGTAGACCTTCAGCGCCTCGCGCACGCGCTGCTCGTTGTGCGCATCCAGTCCCTGGTCGAAGAACTCCCTGAGCAGTCCCACCTTCAGGCCCGCGAGCGGCTGCTCGAGGGCGGCGACGTAGTCAGGCACCGGCGTGTCGACGCTGGTGGAATCGTTGGCATCGAACCCGGCCATCTCGCGCAGCAGCAGCGCGGCGTCCGCCGCGCTCACCGTCAGCACCCCGCCCTGGTCGAGACTCGAGGCGAACGCGATCATCCCGTAGCGCGACACGCGCCCGTAGGTGGGCTTGATCCCGGTGATGCCGCACAGCGCCGCGGGCTGGCGGATCGAGCCACCGGTGTCGGTCGCGGTCGCACCCGGCACCAGGCGCGCGGCGACCGCGGCGGCGGAGCCGCCCGAGGAGCCGCCGGGCACGAGCTGCGGGTTCCAGGGATTGCGCACCGGTCCGTAGAAGCTCGTCTCGCTGGAGGAGCCCATCGCGAACTCGTCCATGTTGGTCTTGCCCAGCATGACGGCGCCGGCGGCCTTGAGTCTCGCCACCACCGTGGCGTCGTAGGGCGAGACGAAGTCATCCAGCATGCGCGAACCGCAGGTGGTGCGTACCCCCTGGGTGCAGAAGATGTCCTTGTGGGCGATCGGCACGCCGGTGAGTGCGCCGGCGCTGCCCGCGGCGAGTGCCCGATCCGCGGCGGCCGCATCACTGAGCGCCTGCTCGCGAGTCACCGAGATGAACGCGTTGAGCGTGGCCTGGCTCGCATCGATCCGCGCGAGCAACGCGCGCACCAGTTCCACGCTCGAGAACTTCCGCGCGCGCAGGCCCGCGGCCAGCTGTGTCAGCGTGCCGGTGTGCCAACCGCTCACGCCCGCCTCACTCGATGACCTTGGGAACGAGGTACAGGCCGGCGGCGACCTGGGGCGCGTTCGCCTGATACTGCTCGTGGCGGTCCTGCTCGCTCACCACGTCCGGCCGCAGACGCTGCGACAGGCCCGCAAGCGGATGCGACATCGGGGCGACGTTGGTGGTCTGGGCGCGATCCAGGGCGCCGACGAAGTCGAGGATCCGCGACAGGCTGTCCTGGTACACCGGGACCTCGGAGGAGGTGAGATCGAGCCGCGCCAGGGTGGCGATGCTCGCGATCTGTTCGCGTGTGAGGGCCATGGGAGGTTCGCGGCGCGCGTGGCGAAGTGAGAAAACCAACGCAAAATCATACATGTTGCCTTGCTCAATGTCCCCTCGGTTGCTAGATTACGCGCCACTTTCGGCCTCGCCCGCCGCTCACTCCCGGTCGCTGCATGTTCAAACGCCTGCGCGGTTATTTTTCGAGCGATCTGTCGATCGATCTGGGTACGGCGAACACCCTGATCTATGTGCGCGACAAGGGCATTGTGCTCAACGAGCCCTCGGTGGTCGCGGTGCAGGACGAGCCCGGGCGCAGCGGCAAGGTGATCGTGGCGGTCGGCTCCGAGGCCAAGGCCATGCTCGGGCGCACGCCCGGGCACATCACGGCCGTGCGTCCCATGAAGGACGGCGTGATCGCCGACTTCACCTACACCGAGAAGATGCTGCAGCACTTCATCAACAAGGTGCACGGCAACCGCACGCTCAAGCCCTCTCCAAGGGTGCTGGTGTGCGTGCCGTTCGGTTCGACGCAGGTGGAGCGGCGCGCCATCCGCGAGTCGGCCGAAGGCGCGGGCGCGCGCAACGTGGCGATCGTGAGTGAGCCGATGGCCGCGGCGGTGGGCGCGGGACTGCCGGTGCACGAGGCGCGCGGCTCGATGGTGCTCGACATCGGCGGCGGCACCTCCGAGGTGGCCGTACTGTCGCTCAATGGCGTGGTGTACGCCAACTCCGCACGCATCGGCGGCGATCGCTTCGACGAGGCGATCATGAACTACGTGCGCCGCAACTACGGCATCCTCATCGGCGAGGCGACCGCCGAGCGCATCAAGATCGAGATCGGCTCGGCCTACCCCGGCCAACAGGTGCGTGAGCTGTCGGTGAAGGGCCGCAATCTCTCCGAGGGAGTGCCGCGCAGCTTCACGCTGAACAGCAACGAGATCCTCGAGGCCTTGCAGGAGCCGCTGCAGAGCATCGTGAGTGCCGTGAAGCAGGCGCTCGAGCAGACTCCTCCGGAGCTGGGCGCGGACGTCGCCGAGCGTGGCATCGTGCTCACGGGCGGCGGCGCGCTGCTGCGCGACATCGACAAGCTGCTCACCGAGGAAACGGGGCTCCCGGTCGTGGTGGCGGACGACCCCCTGACCTGCGTGGCGCGCGGTGGCGGGCGCATTCTCGAGCTGATGGACGAGCTGGGCCCCGGTCACTTCGGTCTTGAGTAGCGCAGGCAGCGCGCGAGCCTGAGTGGCCGCCTTCGGGACACCAGCCGGCAGACCGTGGCAGGGGCGGAGCGGCTCTGCCGGCTTTCGCTTTACCCTGTATGCGGCGGTAGCCGTCGTGGTCATGTACCTCGATCAGCGCCAGCACTACCTCGAGCAGCTGCGCTACCTGCTGCAAGCCGCCGCTTACCCCATCCAGCTCGCGGTGAACTCCCCGCCCGCCGCCTGGCGCTGGATCGGGCAGAGCTTCGAGAGCCGCGAGCGGCTGCAGGCCGAGAATGCGCGCCTGCGCGCGGCGCAGCGCGACCTCGAGTTGCGCTCGATGCGGTACGAGGCCCTGGCGCGCGAGAACGGCGAGCTGCGCGGACTGCGTGCAGCCCTGCCACCGGTCGCCGACCGCTGGCTCGCGGCGGAGATCGTCAGCATCCAGCTGAGCAGCCTCAGGCAGCGCCTGCTCATCGACCGCGGGGCGGTCAACGGGGTCTTCAAGGCACAGGCGGTGCTCGATGACCGGGGACTGATCGGCCAGACGACGCACGTGGGTCCCTGGAGCGCCGAAGTCATCCTGATCACCGACCCGGAGCACGCCGTTCCGGTGCGCATCGAGCGCACGGGGCTGCGCACCATCGCCGTCGGCGCAGGCGACGCCACCTCACTCGCGCTGCCCTATCTGCCGGCCAATGCGGACATCAAGAGCGGCGATCTGCTGGTGACCTCGGGGCTCGGTGGCGTGTTTCCGGGGGGCTATCCGGTGGCGCGCGTCACCCAGGTGCACCGCGACGCCGTGCAGCCGCTGGCTCAGGTGCGGGCCGAGCCGCTCGCGCACGTCGACACCGACAGCGAGGTCATGCTGGTATGGTTCCGCGCCGACCGCCCAATGGCCCCCACGCCCGCGGGCAAGTCCCTGGTTGAGCTCAAGAGCGGCATCCCTTCCCTGCAACCGCAGGCGGTCCCACCGCGACCGCAGCCCACAGCGCCAGGGCCGCCGGCTGCCACTGCGCAGCCCGCCCGGGCGCGACCCCCGGCGGCTGTGCCGCGCAAGCAGCCCGCCGAATCACGGGCTACCGAGCCCCAGGCTACCGAACCGGCGGCCGCACCCAAGGCCGCCGAGCCCAAGGCTGCCACACCGCAGCCGGCCCCCGCTACGCCGGAGTCGGCCACACCGCAGCCGGCCACGCCGGAGCCCTCCAAGCAGCAGCCCCCCACGCCGCAGCCGGATGCTTCGCAGGCGAAGGAACAGCCGTGAGCGCGCCAAGCGGAGGCCGCATATTCTTCACGGCGTTCGTGGCACTCGTGCTCACCGTGCTGCCGCTGCCGCCATGGCTCGACGTCCTGCGACCGGTGTTCCTGGTGCTCGCGGTGCTGTACTGGTCGGTGAACGCGCCACGAACCGGCGACATCGCCCTGGGGTTCTTCGCCGGCTTCGCGCTCGATGTGTTCCAGGGGCCGGTGCTGGGGCAGCACGCGCTGGCGCTCTCGCTGGTCACGTACATCGCCGTGCGTGAGCACCAGCGTATCCGCTCCAAGCCCGCGTTCCAGCAGGCGCTGATCGTGTTCGCCGCGCTCGCGGTTTACGAGTTCGTGCTGTTCGCGATCGACGGCTGGAGCGGCCACCCGGTCACCAGTGCGCTGCGCTGGGTCCACACCGTGACCGGTGCGCTGCTCTGGCCGCCCGTCGCCGCCGTACTGGCCTACGGCTCGCGCGGGCGCGCGTGAGTGGCACTATCCTTGGCTGAGGGTCTCTGAGGGGTTCCACCATGCCGGCGGTGCGTATCAAGGATCACTGGCGGGAACAGCGCCTCTTCGATCAGCGCGCCCTGGCGTGCGCCGCGATCATGGCGGTGGCGATCGTCGGCCTGATCGTGCGGCTGTTCGTGCTGCAGGTGTTCCGCCACGAATACTACGCGGACCTCTCCCAGGGTAACCGGGTGCGCAACGAGCCGATCCCGGCGGCGCGCGGGCTGATCCTCGACCGCCACGGCGAGGTGATCGCGGGCAACCAGCCCGCCTACCAGCTGGAACTGGTGCCCGAGGAAGTGCCGGACCTGCAGCAGACCCTCGCGCGCCTGGTGCAGTTCGATCTCATCCGTGCCGAGGACGTCGATGAGCTCGAGCGCACCATCGACTCGAGCCGCAGCTTCGACAGCGTGCCGATCCGCCTGCGCATGTCGGACGAGGACATCGCGCGCTTTGCCGTGCGACGGTTCGAGTTTCCGGGCCTGGATATCAAGACCCGCCAGACCCGCTGGTACCCGAATGGCGAGCTGGCGGTGCACGCGCTCGGCTACGTGGGCGCCATCAGCGAGCAGGATCTGAGGCACATCGACCGCGCCGCCTACGCCGGCACCTCCCTCATCGGCAAGCTCGGTGTCGAGAGCGCCTACGAGCCTGAGCTGCATGGCACCAACGGCTTTCGCGAGGTGCTGGTCAACGCGCAGGGACGCTCGGTGGAGCGCCAGGGCGCGTTCGTCCCCAACCTGCGCACCAAGGCGCCGGGAGCCGGCGAGGATCTGCTGCTGTCGATCGACCTGAAGGTGCAGCGCACCGCCGAGGCCGCCCTCGCCGGGCATCGAGGCGCGGTCGTGGCGCTCGATCCGAACAACGGCGACGTGATCGCGCTCGTCAGCCTGCCGGGCTTCGATCCCACCATGTTCGGCCGCGGCATCACCGCGGGCGAGTACGGCATCCTGCAAAACGACATCGACCGTCCGCTGTTCAACCGCGCGCTGCGCGGAACCTATCCGCCGGGCTCGACCGTGAAGCCGGTGATCGCACTCGCCGGGCTCACCTATCGCGTGGTGGACCCGCTGGCGCACCGCTACTGCGCCGGCTCGTTCCATCTGCCCGGCAGCTCCTTCATCTACCGTGAATACCACAACGAGCATCACGGCGCGGTCGATCTCGACGATGCCATCGCGCGCTCGTGCGATGTCTACTTCTACGGCCTCGCCAACGAGATCGGGATCGACCGCATGTCCACGTTTATGGGGCCGTTCGGCTTTGGCAAGCCGACCGGCATCGACATCGGCGGCGAGAAGGCCGGGATCCTGCCCTCGCGCGAGTGGAAGAAGGAGGCGTTCTCGCGTCCGCAGGACCGCGTGTGGTTCCCTGGCGAGACGGTGAGCCTCGGCATCGGGCAGGGGTACCTTACCGTCACGCCGATCGAGCTGGCGCACTATGCCAGCATCCTCGCGACGCGCGGCAAGATCTGGAGGCCGCGCGTGCTCGCGGCCTACCGCGATCCGCGCACCGGAGAGCTGCATCGCATCGCCCCGCTGTCGGACGGCGAGGTGCCCGGCGTCGCGCCCGAAGACTGGCAGCGCGTGGTGCACGGCATGATCGGGGTCACCACGCGCGGCACGGCCGCCGCGATTGGCGCGCATGCCGCCTATAGCTTTGCCGGCAAGACCGGTACCGCCCAGGTGTTCACGGTAGCGCGCACCGAGAAGTACAACGCCAAGCTGATCAACGAGCGGCTGCGCGATCATTCCTGGTTCATCGCCTTCGCGCCCGCCGATCAGCCGCGCATCGCGCTCGCAGTGCTGGAGGAGAACGGCGGGGCGGGCGCGAGCGCCGCGGCGCCCATCGCCCGCAAGGTGCTGGACGCCTATCTGCTCGGCGCGGACGGCAAGCTCAAGCCACAGACATGATCTACGAGGACGTCAGCTCCGGCTCACGCACGCGCCGCACGCTCTTCGGCGCCGCACGGGTGCTCTCGGCGCTGAAGATCGACGGTCCGCTGATGGTGGGACTCGGGCTCATCTGTGCCTACGGGCTCATCGTGCTGTACAGCGCCTCCGGCCAGAGCATCGCCACGATAGTGCGCACGGCGCTGCGGCTGCTGCTCGGCACCATCGCCATGCTGGTGCTGGCGCGCGTGAATCCGAACTTCCTGCGCCGCTCCACCCCGTGGCTGTACGCGGCGGGGTGCGTGCTGCTCATGCTCGTCGTCACGATCGGCCATGTCGGCATGGGCGCGCGCCGCTGGCTGAATTTCGGACTGTTCCGCTTCCAGCCCTCGGAGCTGATGAAGCTCGCAGTCCCGATGATGTGCGCCTGGTACCTGCACGAGCGGCCGCTGCCGCCGGGCTGGGCGCCATTGGGCGCACTCAGCGTGCTGATCCTGGTGCCGGTGGGGCTGGTGGCCATCCAGCCCGACGTGGGCACGGCCGCGCTCATCGCGCTCGCCGGCGTGCTGGTCATCGTCCTCGCCGGCCTGCGGGTGCGCGTGATGGTGGCGTTGCTGGTGCTCGCGGCCGTCGCGGCCTGGTTCGGCTGGAGCTTCATGCACGACTACCAGCGCAAGCGCGTGCTCATGTTTCTGAACCCACAGGCCGATCCACTCGGCGCCGGCTACCACATCATCCAGTCACAGATCGCGATCGGCTCGGGCGGCGTGTTCGGCAAGGGCTGGATGAACGGCAGCCAGGCGCAGCTCGAATTCCTCCCCGAGCGCTCCACCGACTTCATCTTCGCCGTCATCGGCGAGGAGTTCGGCCTGCTCGGCCTGCTGTTGTTGCTGTTGCTGTACATGTTCGTCGTCGGCCGCGCCATCTATCTCGCCACCCAGACCCAGGATACCTTCGCGCGCCTGCTGGCCGGCAGTCTCGCGCTCACGTTGTTCGTGTACGTGTTCATCAACGCGGGCATGGTCACGGGACTGCTGCCGGTGGTCGGTGTGCCGCTGCCCCTGGTGAGCTATGGGGGCAGCTCGGTCGTGACGCTCCTCGCCGGCTTCGGTATTCTCATGGCGCTGTACTCACGGCGTAAGCTCGTGGGGTCGTAGTCGAACACGTGGCCTTCAACAAGTGCCGTTACTTCCTGCTGGCCGCGCTCGCCTGCGCTCCGGCGGGCGCCCAGCCGGACGAGGCGGTCGCGGGTGGCTTCGACCTGCAGCGCCCCGAAATCATCGAATTCGTCAACGACGTGGTGAGCCGCGACGGCCTCAACCGCAAGGACGTGCGCGCCCTGCTGAAGGAAGCGCAGCCGCAGCCGAAGATCCTCGAGACGATGAACCGCCCCATCGAGAAGGTGGCGCCCTGGTGGGAATATCGCGACCGTTTCCTCACCCGCGACCGCATCGGCGACGGCGTGCGCTTCTGGCTCGATCACAAGAACTCGCTCGAGCAGGTCTCCGCCGAGTACCAGGTGCCGTGTGAATACCTGGTGGCAATCCTCGGCGTCGAGACGCACTACGGGCGCAATACCGGCCCCTACCGCGCACTGGACGCACTCGCAACGCTGGCGTTCGACTATCCGCCGCGTCAGAAGTTCTTCCGTGGCGAGCTCGAGGAGTTCCTGCTACTGGCGAAGGAAAACAAGCTCGACCCGCGCACCGTCCCCGGCTCGTACGCCGGCGCCCTCGGCGTGCCACAGTTCATGCCCTCACAATATCGGCGCTATGCGGTGGCTGCCAGCTCCGACCGGCCGCGCGACCTGTGGGGTGACTGGGACGAGATCTTCGCGAGCGTGGCGAACTATCTGCGCGAGCACGGCTGGGTGGCTGGCGGGCCGGTGCTGGCGGAGACCCGGCTCGAGCCCGACCCGAGCTTCCAGATCGAGCCGCACAATCTGGAGCTCAACGAGACCGTCGAGAGCCTCGCCGCGCACGGCGTGAAGGTCGAGATGAGCGTACCGGGCGACACTCCGGTGGTGCTGATCTCGGCCGAGCAGCGCGATGGCCCGGCCTACCGGGTCGGATTCCATAATTTCTACGTGCTCACGCGCTACAACGCCAGCGCGCGCTACGCCATGGCGGTGCACGAGCTGGCCCAGGCCGTCGCGCAGCGCGTGCACGACGCCGCGCCGTGAGCGCCGCACAGCGCCCCCCGGCGCCGCTCGCGGCGGCGAGCGCCGCCGCGCTGTGCGTTGTGCTGACGGGGTGCGCGATCAGCGCGCGCCGTGCGCCGCAGCCTCCGGAGCGCCTGCCCCCGCCGGCAGCCGTGCCGCCGCCGCCGGTGGGCGTCGAATCGATCCCCGATGCCGTGCCGCGCCTGGAGCCGCGCAGCGCCCACGGCAATCCGCCGTTCTACGACGTGTTGGGCCGGCGCTACTTCGTGCTGGCCGCCGCCGACGGCTACCTGGAACGCGGCGTGGCCTCCTGGTACGGCCCGACCTTCCACGGGGGCAACACCTCGAGCGGCGAGCCCTACGACATGTACGGCATGAGCGCGGCTCACAGGACCCTGCCGCTGCCGACCTATGCGCGCGTCACCAATCTGCGCAACGGCAGGAGCGTCGTGGTGCGCATCAACGACCGCGGCCCGTTCGTCGCCAACCGCCTCATCGATCTGTCCTACACGGCGGCCGCAAAGCTCGACATGATCCGCGACGGGACCACACTCGTGGAGGTGCGGGCGCTGACGCCGGGCGCGCCCGATGAGCTGACGCGCAGTGCGCAGTCACCGCCACCCTCACTGTATGTGCAGGCGGGCGCGTTCGCCGATGCACACAACGCGCAGCACCTGCTCGAGCGGCTGCACGCCGCGGGACTGGCCAGCGCCTTCATCCTCTCGCCCCTGGAAGGCAGATCACGCCTGTACCGCGTGCGACTCGGGCCCGTGAGCGGCGTGGCGGAATTCGACTCACTCGCCGCGCGCCTCGCAGCGCTCGGCATCCGCGACGCCCGACTGGCCCTCGACTGAAGCGCGCGCGCCGCCTTGGCGCGCCGCACGCCAGCGGCGCTTGAGCGCGTCGCGCTTGGGTTAAGATCCGCACCCGTGGTCCGCTCATCGTTCACCGTCCTCGCCTGGGTCGCGCTGGCGCTCGCCGCCGCGACGCCGCCGGCGCAGGCCGCGGCCCCCATACCCGCACCGCCCGAGGTCAACGCGCACTCCTATCTGCTGGTCGATCACTTCAGCGGCCGCGTGCTGGCCGAGAGGCACGCCGACGAGCGCGCCGAGCCTGCGAGCCTCACCAAGCTGATGACGGCGTACGTGGTCTTCAAGGCGCTGGCGGAAGGCCGGCTGAAACTCACCGACATGGTCACCATCAGCGAGCACGCCTGGCGCACGGGGGGCTCGCGCAGTTTCGTGCAGGTCGGCACGCAGATCCCGGCCGACATTCTCATCAAGGGCATGATCGTGCAGTCCGGGAACGACGCCAGCATCGCGCTCGCCGAGAAGGTCGGCGGCACCGAGGCCGCCTTCGCGCAGATGATGAACGAGTACGCCCGGCGCCTCGGCATGAGATCGAGCCACTTCGAGAACGCCGACGGCCTGCCCTCCGCCAATCACTACACCACGGCGCGCGACACGGTGACGCTCGCCGATGCGCTCATCCGCGAGTTTCCGCAGTTCTATCCGCTGTTCAGCCTGCGCGAATTCATGTGGAACAACATCCGCCAGGACAACCGCAACGGCCTGCTCGGCAAGGATCCGTCGGTCGACGGGCTCAAGACCGGGCACACCGACAGCGCCGGCTTCTGCCTCGCGACCTCCGCCAACCGCAACGGCATGCGGCTGGTGTCGGTGGTTCTGGGTGCCCCGAGCGTCAGGGCGCGCGAGGACGCCAGCGCCGCCCTGCTGAACTACGGCTACACCTTTTACGAGACCGTGCGCGTCAAGGCGGCGCGCGAGACGGTGCTGAAGCCGCGCGTCTACAAGTCGGCGAGCGAGTTCGCCGCGGTCGGCGTGCCGTACGATGTCTACGCGACCGTCGGCCGCGGGCAGGGCACGGCGCTGCGCACCAGTGCGCGCTTGAGCGGCGAGCCGCTGATTGCACCGCTCGCCGCCGGCAAGCCCGTGGGCGAGCTGACCGTGGCGGACGCCACGGGCGAGGTGATCGCGCGCGCACCGCTCACCGCCCTGGCGCCGGTACCAGCGGGCGGGCTGTGGACGCGCGCGCTGGACAGCGTGGCATTGTGGTTCCATTGAGCCCTTAGAGCGCATGGCCGAGCCCCTGCCCCTGTGCTACCTGAACGGCGCATACCTGCCGCTCACCGAGGCGCGTATCTCCCCGCTCGATCGCGGCTTCCTGTACGCGGACGCCGTCTACGAGCTCATGCCGGTATACGGCGGGCGAGCGTTCCGCTTCGCCGCCCACGCCGAGCGCCTCACGCGCAGCCTCGCCGGCATCGGCATGGCGGATCCGCACACGCGCGAGGAGTGGCGCGCGATCCTCGGCACGCTGATCGAGCGCAACGGCGGCGGCGACTGTTACGTGTACTGGCAGGTGACACGCGGCGCACAGCGCGGCCGCTCCCACGCGCCGCTGCCGCAGATCCCGCGCACCGTATTCGCGTTCTGCGCGCCCCTGCCGGTGAACGGCCCCGAGATCCTCGAGCGCGGCGTCGCGTGCGTGACCGCCGACGACAGCCGCTGGGCGCGTTGCGACATCAAATCGACCGCCCTGCTGGCGAACGTGCTGCTGCGCCAGCTGTCGGTGGACGCGGGAGCGTCCGAGACCATCCTGCTGCGCGACGGTGAGCTCACCGAAGCCTCCGCCTCCGCCGTGCACGTGGTGCTCGGCGGCGAGCTGCTGATGCCGCCGCACTCGCGCCGCATTCTGCCGGGCACCACGCGCGGGGTGGTGGAGGAGCTGGCGACGCGCGCCGCCCTGCACAGCCGCGTCCTGCCGATCAGCGAGGCGCAGCTGCGCCGCGCCGATGAGGTGTGGATCTCGGCCGCCACGCGCGAGGTGCAGCCGGTGACTGCTCTCGACGGTCACCCCGTCGGCAGCGGCAGGCCCGGCCCGCTGTGGCGGCGCGTATACCAGGTACTGCAGGACTACAAGCGCGAACTCGCCGGCACCCCGTGGTGAGGGGCCGCCGTAGCACGCCGCGCCTGTAACCTGTTTGTCACCCGCCCGTTACCGGGTGGAAACTGACGACCCGGTCACGCCCCCGGTAGCATCGCCGGAATGTCCATCACTCTAGACCAGGTCACCAAGCACTACGCCGGCGCGCCGGTGGTCAACGACGTCTCGCTCGACATCGGTGACGGGGAGTTTTTCGTGCTGCTGGGCCCCAGCGGCAGCGGCAAGAGCACGCTGCTGCGCGCCATCGCCGGTCTATCCGGTGTCGACCATGGCCGCATCGCACTGCACGGCCGCGACGTCACGCACGTCGCCGCCCGCAAGCGCGGCGTGGGGCTGGTGTTCCAGAACTACGCGTTGTTCCGCCATATGACGGTGGCAGAGAACATCGAGTTCGCGCTGCGCGTGCGGCACATGCGCGCCGGGGCGCGCCGGCAGCGTCGCCAGGAGCTGCTGCGCCTGGTGGCGCTCGAGGGCATGGATCAGCGGCTGCCGGCGCAACTCTCCGGCGGCCAGCAGCAGCGCGTGGCGGTAGCGCGTGCGCTGGCGCACAAGCCCGAGGTGCTGCTGCTCGATGAGCCCTTCGGCGCCCTGGACGCCAAGATCCGCGAGGAACTGCGCCGCACCATCCGCCAGGTGCAGCGCGAGCTCGGGATCACGACCGTGCTCGTGACCCACGACCAGGAGGAAGCCTTCGCGATGGCGGACCGCATCGGGGTCATGAATCTCGGGCGGCTGCTGGAGATGGGTGCGCCGCACGACCTGTACTCGCGCCCGGCCACCCGTTTCGTGGCCACCTTCCTCGGCGCGGCCAACCTGATCCTGGCGCGGCGCACGCCCGATGGCATCCAGATGGGCGCCAACACGGTGGCTGCCGCCGAGCGCTCGGCGGACGTCGAGGAGCGCGAGGTGGTCGCGGTCGTGCGCCCGGAGGAAGTGGAGGTTGCCGCGTCGCGCGAGGCCCTGAGCTCCGGCTACCTCGCGCGCGGGGTGGTGGCCGAGGTGGTGTTCACGGGGGCGCTCGAGAGCCTGCGCGTGCGCCTCGAGAATGGTGTGCAGGCCCCGCTGCTCGCGCAGCCGGACGGCGCTGCCGGCGCGTCGCTCCTGGTGACGCGCACGCAGCACGAGCAGCGCGGCTTCGAGATCCACCCCGGTCAGGACGTCGCCATCGGCGTGCGCCGCGTGCACGTTCTGCCTACACCGCTGTCGAGCTTCACCGCCTGTGCCGCGAGCCCCGCGCTCGCCGACGCGCTCAGCCGCCAGCCGCTGCTCGCGGAGCTGGCCGTGCGCATGAAGACGCGCATCGCCATGCGCGCCGAGCCGCAGCTGGGCGTGCCGGAGGCGGCGTGCGCGGCGGACGGCCCGTTCGTGGGCACCACCGCGCTCGCTTCGCAAACGGACTGCGCGCACCGGGCCGAGTGGCTGTTGCGGCGCGGCGCGCAGGACCTGCTGGTGCTGCCGGAACATGCGGCGGTACCGCAGCGCGTGCTGATTCACTGGATGGGTGAAGGCTCGCGCAGTGCCACGCTGGCGGTGTCGGCGAGCGTGCTGCGCCACCTGTCCGCCGAAGCCGTCTACGTGGGTATCTTCCCCCAGCAGAGCGCCCGCGTCCGCGCGCAGCACGGCATGCGCGACCTGCTCGATGCGCGCTCGGAGGCGCAGCTGGCCCACGGCCTGGAGATGCGCACCGAGCTGCGCTTCGGCGACGTCGCGCAGGAGCTGGCGCTGCGGCTGGCGGAGGCTCCCGCACAGATGCTGATCGTGGGCGTCACGGACCTCACACGCTTCGCCGAGCGCTTCCGCGGACTGCTCGACGGCGGGCAGTGGCCGATGCTGATCGTGTACCGCGGTTCCCCATGAGCTTCCGCCAGCCCAGCGTGCTGCCCGGGTTCGGCCTGACTTTCGGCTTCACCACGTTCTTCCTCAGCGCCATCGTGCTGCTGCCACTTGCCGCGCTGGCGCTGGCCGCCGCCTCCCTGCACTGGAGCGACTTCGTGCACGTGGTCTTGAGTCCGCGGGCGCTCGGCTCCTACCGACTGTCCTTCGGCGCCTCGTTCCTCGCCGCGGCGATCAATCTGGTGTTCGGCCTCATCATCGCCTGGACGCTGGTGCGCTACGAGTTCCCGGGCAGAGGGCTCATCGACGCGCTCATCGACATGCCCTTCGCCCTGCCCACGGCGGTCTCGGGTATCGCGCTCACCACGGTGTTTGCGCACAACGGCTGGATCGGGCGCTACCTGGAGCCCTGGGGCGTGAAAGTCGCGTACACCTGGGTGGGCGTGACCCTCGCGCTGACCCTGATCAGCATGCCGTTCGCGGTGCGCGCCGTGCAGCCGGCGCTGCTGGAGGTGCAGCGTGATCTGGAGGAGGCGGCGGAGACCCTGGGTGCGGGCCGTATCTACGTCTTCCGCCGCATCATCCTGCCGGCGGTGCTGCCCGCGCTGCTGACCGGCTTCACGCTGGCGTTCGCGCGCGCCCTCGGCGAGTACGGCTCGGTCATTTTCATCGCCGGCAACCTGCCGATGAAGACCGAGATCACCCCGCTCCTCATCGTCATCCATCTCGAGGAGTTCGACTACCACGGCGCCGCGGCCCTGGGGGTGGTGATGCTCGGCTTCTCCTTCGTCGTGCTGCTCGCGATCAACCTGCTGCAGGCGTGGGGGCGCCGCCGGCACGTCAGGGCGGCTCACTGATGGCCGCAGCGCTCCCCTCCGCCCTCGCCGGCGACGCCACGCGACCCGGGCAGCACACCTGGCTGCACTCCCTGGTGCGCTGGCTGTTCATCGCGGTGTCGCTCACGTTCCTGGCGGCGGTGCTGCTCGCGCCGCTCGCGACCGTGTTCGTCATGGCGCTCGAGCGGGGGCTGCAGGCCTACCTGCACAGCTTCGCCGACCCGGATACCACAGCGGCCGTGCGCCTGACGCTCACCACGGCACTGGTGGTGGTGCCGATCAACACCCTGTTCGGACTCGCCGCCGCCTGGGCCATCGCCAAGTTCGAGTTCCGCGGCAAGAGCATTCTCATCACGCTGATCGACCTGCCGCTGGCGATCTCGCCGGTGATCTCCGGCATGATCTTCGTGCTGCTGTTCGGCCTGCACGGCTGGTTCGGCGTGTGGCTGCGCGAGCACGACCTCAGCATCATCTTCGCGCTGCCGGGCATCATGCTGGCCACCATGTTCGTGACCTTCCCCTACGTGGCGCGCGAGCTGATCCCGCTCATGCAGCAGCTGGGTAACGACGAGGAAGAAGCCGCCATCACGCTCGGGGCGGGTGGCTGGATGACCTTCTTTCACGTGACGCTGCCGAAGATACGCTGGGGCCTGCTGTACGGTGTGGTGCTGTGCAACGCGCGCGCCATGGGCGAGTTCGGCGCGGTGTCGGTGGTGTCCGGACACATCCGCGGCCTGACCAACACCATGCCGCTGCACATCGAGATCCTCTACAACGAATATAACTTCGTCGGCGCGTTCGCCGTCGCCTCGCTCCTCACCCTGCTCGCGGCCCTGACGCTCGTGGTCAAGACCCTGGTCGAGCGCACCGGTTACCGGCGCCGCTGACGCCCATGCGCGCGCGCCTGGCACACCTGTGGAGCTCGCTGTGGCCGGACCCGGCCACGACCAGCCTCGGCTGGTGGCTGGTGGCGATCCATCTGGCCCTGGTGCTGCTGGTGGGCGGCGGCATTTCCTGGTACGCGAGCGGTATGCTGCACGACCTGGCGGACGAGCAGGGCAAGGCGCGCGTGCAGCTCGCGGCCACGACCGCGCGCGAAGACCTGCGGCGCATGGGCGAGGACGCGCTCGCCACCGCGCGCGCGCTCGCCGACCGACCGACGCTGCAGCGCCTGACGGCCGAAGGACAGAGCGACGCGCTGCCGCCGTTCCTGCAGCGCGCGTGCGAGGCCGGTGGCGTGGATGGCTGCGCGGTGCTCTCCGGCGAGAGCGCGCTCGCCGTCTCGGGCCCGGCGCTCGACTGGCCGCAGATACTCACCGCGAGCGCCGAGCAGAGCGCGACTTTCATGGCGCTGCCCGCGACCGAGCGCGTGCCGCTGCTCGGCGCCCGCGCCGCGCTCGGTCGGGCGGGCATGCACGTGTACGTGGTGCGGCGCCTGGACAGCAAGCTGGCGCGCGCGCTCAGCGGCCAGGTGGGGGCGGAGATCAGGCTCATCGACTACCGCGCCTACACCAGCGGCCCGGTGACCACGTTCACGCCGCTGTACGCCGCGGCGCTCGCCGACGGACACTCCGCGGTGCAGCGCATCGACGCGCAGGACGTGTATGCCTGCGCCGTGCCGGTGTTCGCCTCCAGCGGCGAGGCGATCGCGCTCATCGAGGCGCTGCTGCCGACCAGCGCGGTCGACGCGTCCACCCGTCACCTGGTGCACAAGCTCCTGGTGACCGCGCTGATCCTGGGCGTGCTCGCGGTGTTCGCCGGTTTGATCCTGGGCGAGCTGGTCGCCGGCCCGGTGCGCGCGCTGACCGCCGCGGCCACCCGTCTCGGCGCGGGGGACTTCTCCGCCTCGATTCCGCCGGGCGGGGCTGCAGAGGTCGGCGCCCTGGCGCGCACCATGGAAACCATGCGGCGCAACCTCATCGATCTCACCACGACGCTGCGGCGGCGCGAAGCCGAGGCCCAGGCGGTGCTCAGCGGCATCGTCGAAGGGGTGTACGCGGTCGACAGGAACCGGATCATCCGTTACCTCAATCCGCAGGCCGCGCGACTGCTGGGTGTGACGCCAAGCCAGGCGGTGGGCCGTTTCTGCGGCGACGTCCTGCAGCCGCGTAACGAGGACGGCCGGCGTCCCTGCGATTTCCGCTGCCCGATCCTGCAGGCGCGCACTGCCGGCAGTGCCAAGGCCGTCGAGCGCCTCGGTGTGGAGCCGGGCGAGCCGCGCACCGCGGTGATCACCAGCTCCGCCCAGGTGGAGGACCTGCAGGTACAGGTGATCCGCGACGAAACCGAGCTCGAGGCGGTTCGCCGGGCGCGCGACTCGGTGCTCGCCAACATCTCGCACGAGTTCCGCACACCGCTCGCCGCACAGCTGGCGTCGATCGAGCTGCTGCTCGCGGGTCTGGAGCGGCTGCCGGCGGCGCAGCAGAAGGAGCTGGTGACCTCGCTGGAGCGTGGCACGCTGCGTCTGACACAGCTCATCGACAACCTGCTCGAGAGCGTACGCATCGAGTCGGGACAGCTCGGCATCCGCCAGCAGAGCGTGGCGCTCGCCGAGGTGGTGGAGGATGCGCGCGCCCTGGTGCGCCCGCTCCTGGCGCAGCGGCGCCAGACCCTCGCGGTCAGCCTGCCCGAGGATTTGCCGCTGGTGGCCGGCGACAAGCCGCGTCTCACCCAGGTGTTCGTCAACCTGCTCGCCAACGCCAACAAATTCGCGCCCGAGGACAGCACCGTGCGCATCGGCGCCGAGACGCGCCCGGGTCAGGTGCTCGCCTGGGTGGAGGATGAAGGTCCGGGACCGGCGGCGAGCGACGGCGAGGCGCTGTTCGCGCGCTTTCGGCGCGGCGGCGGCGCGGAACCGGAGGCGGCGGGGCTCGGACTGGGTCTGTGGCTCGTGAAGTCGATCATCGACCGGCATTCGGGCAGCGTCGCCTTCGAACGCACCGCCGCCGGCCGCACTCGCTTCACCCTGACCCTGCCGGCGGAGAACGGCGCATGAAAGTCCTGGTGGCGGATGATGACGGGGATCTGCGCGATCTCATTGCCTTCACCCTGACGCAAACGGGTTATCTCGTCCTCAAGGCGGGCGACGGACCTTCCGCCGTGCGTCGCTTCGAGGAGGAGTCCCCGGACCTGGTGGTGCTCGACATCAACATGCCGGGCCTCTCCGGTTTCCAGGTCTGCGAGGCGATCCGCAAGCGCTCGCGCATCCCGGTGATGATGCTGACCGTGCGCGGCGAGGAGGAGGATCTGGTGCGCGCGCTGGGGCTCGGCGCCGATGACTACCTCACCAAGCCGTTCAGCCCGCGCACGCTGCTCGCGCGCATCAAGGCGCTGTTGCGCCGGGCGGGAATGGAAAATACCGCCCCGCTGGCCGCCGGACGCGTGGCCCTGGATCTGCAGGAGCACACCGTGAGCATCGGCCGCGCCGAGCCGGTGCGCCTCACGAAGCTCGAGCTGCGGCTGCTGCAGATGCTGCTCGCCAATGCCGGCCACACGGTGAGCTCCGATCGGCTGCTGGTGCAGGTGTGGGGACATCGCAGCGGCGGTGACCGGCAGCTCCTCAAGCAGCTGGTGCACCGGCTGCGGCAGAAGATCGAGACCGATCCGGCGGCGCCCGCGCTGCTGCGCACCGCCGCGGCCGGCTACAAGCTGCTGGTCGAGTGACCCGCGGCCGGCGCAAGTCTGCGGCACATGCGCGCGTTCCTGGATCAGCATGGGGCTTGGGGGCCCGGGCGTTGCCGCGCGTCATTCGCTCTGTCGTGCCGAGATCTGATCGAACACGCCGCCATCGCTGAAGTGCGTGCGCTGTACCTGCGCCCAGCCGCCAAAGTCGGCAATGGTGGCGAGCTTCAGTGGCGGGAAGCGCGCCGCATGGCGTGCGGCGACCTCGGGATCGCGCGGCCGGTAGCCGTGGCGCGCGATGATCTCCTGCCCTTCCTGGCTGTACAGGTACCTGAGGTAGGCCATCGCCACCTCGCGCGTCCCGCGCCGCAAGGCCACCTTGTCCACCACCGCCACCGGCGGCTCGGCGAGAATGCTCACCGAGGGCATGACGATCTGCAGCTGGTCCGCGCCGAGCTCGCGTACCGCGAGCAGCGCCTCGTTCTCCCAGGTCACCAGCACATCCCCGAGTCCGCGCTGCACGAACGTGGTCGTCGAGCCGCGAGCGCCGGTGTCGAGCACCGGCACGTTCTGGTAGAGCCGGCGCACGAACTGCCGCGCACTCGCCTCGTCGCCCCCCGGCTGCGCGCGCCCCCAGGCCCAGGCGGCCAGATAGTTCCAGCGGGCGCCGCCGGAGGTCTTGGGGTTGGGCGTGATGACCGCCACGCCGGGGCGCACGAGATCGCCCCAGTCGTGAATTGCCTTCGGGTTGCCGTTGCGGACCAGGAAGACGATGGTGGAGGTATAGGGCGAGCTGTTATCCGGCAGCAGCGTCTGCCAGTTCAGCGGCAGCAGCTTCGCGTCAGCGGCGATCGCATCGATGTCGGCTGCCAGCGCGAGCGTCACCACGTCCGCGGCGAGCCCATCGATCACCGAGCGCGCCTGCTTGCCCGAGCCCCCGTGTGACTGATCGACACGCACGTCCTGGCCGCGGTGCGCTTTCCAGTAGCTGGCAAAGGCCGCGTTGAAATCCACGTACAGCTCGCGTGTGGGGTCGTAGGACACATTCAGCAGCGTCACGCGAGCCGCATGCGCAGACCCGGACCCACCCTGGCAGGACGCGAGCAGGACGGCGAGCGCGAGCGCACACAGCGCGGCACCGAGGGCCGCGCGCCGCCACCGCAATGCTGCTGCCATCAGCGCATGCTAGCCGCAGCGCGCGGCGCTGTCAGTCGCAGGCCGGTTACAATGCGCTCGCCTGTGCGGCTGCGCGCGCGCTTGCCTGCGCGGTTGGCAAGTAGCCCAGCGCGCGCAGCAGGTGCGGCTCGAGCGCACGCGCGCAGGCGCTCACCGTGCGGGGTCCGCCGAGCTCGATGAGCTGCGTCATCTCGAGGCCCTGGTAGCCGCAGGGATTGATGCGGCGGAAGGGCGTAAGGTCCAGGGCCACGTTCACGGCGAGGCCGTGATAGCTGCCGCCCCGGCGCACGCGCACGCCGAGGCTCGCGAGCTTGCGCCCGTCGACGTACACACCGGGGGCGCTGCGCCGGCTCTCGGCGCGGATGCCAAACTGCGCCGCCAGATCGACGACGGCGCGCTCCAGCGCCGTGACGAAGTCACGGATCGCAACCCCCGCGCGCTTGAGATCCACCAGCGGGTACACCACCAGCTGTCCGGGGCCGTGATAGGTCACCTCACCGCCGCGATCGACCTGCACCACCGGGATAGCGCCGGGCGAGAGCAGGTGCGCGCGGCTCGCGTTCACCCCCAAGGTGAACACCGGCGGGTGCTCGAGAAACCAGATCTCATCCGGGGTCGCCGCGCCGCGCTCCTCGGTGAAGCGCTGCATCGCGCGCCAGGTGGGCTCGTACTCGATGAGTCCCAGGCGCCGGATGACGGGCGCCAGGCTCATGTCGCCAGGCGCCGGTTGTCGAGGCCGGCGTTGTTGCGCTCGAGCGCCTGCTCGGCTCGATAACTCGAGCGCACCAGAGGCCCCGACACGCATTCGAGGAAGCCGCGCCCCAGAGCCAGCTCGCGATAGCGGTCGAACTCCTCGGGTGTCACGAAGCGTTGCACCGGAAGGTGATTGAGCGTCGGGCGCAGGTACTGCCCGAGGGTCACGAGGTCGACGCCGGCGGCGCGCAGGTCGGCGAGCGTCGCGTCGATCTCCTCGTCGCTCTCCCCCAGGCCCAGCATGAGACTGCTCTTGGTCAGAACCGCAGGCCGGCGCCGCTTGGCGGCCGCGAGGACCTGCAGAGTCTGTTGGTAGCCGGCGCGCGGGTCGCGCACCGGATGCGTCAGCCGCCGCACGGTCTCGATGTTCTGCGCGAACACCTCGATTCCGGAGTCGACCACCGTCTCGACGTCCGCCCGCACTCCGCGGAAGTCCGGCGTCAGAGCCTCTACCGCCGTGTGCGGGTTGCGGCGTTTGATGGCGCGTACGCAGGCGGCATAGTGCGCCGCCCCGCCGTCGGGGAGGTCGTCACGATCGACCGAGGTCAGCACCACGTAGCCGAGCCTCATCAGCTCCACGGTGTGCGCGGCGTTCTCGGGCTCGTCGGCGTCGAGCCAGCCGTGCGGATTGCCCGTGTCCACGGCACAGAACCGGCAGGCGCGCGTGCACACCGCGCCCATCAGCATGATGGTCGCGGTGCCCGCGTTCCAGCACTCACCGATGTTGGGACACTTCGCCTCCTCGCAGACCGTGGCGAGGCGGTGCTGCCTGACGAGCGCCCTGACGCGGGCGAAGGCAGCGCCGGTCGGCGCCTTCGCCTTGAGCCACGGCGGCTTGGGCGCCGGGGCACGCCCGCTGTCGGCGCCGCGCTTGATGCCGTCACGGATGGCGGTAAACCCTTGAGTCGTCAAGTATTTCTCGCCACTGTAGGCGCGCGCGCCCTCCGCCACCACCGGGATACCCTTCAGATCCGACATGGGCTCATTGTACCGCACGCACGCGTGCATCCAGGCTCGCCAGGCGCTCTGCGGTGCCGACATCGCACCACTCGCCGCGATGCACGTGCCCACGCACCAGGCCCGCGGCGATGGCGCGCTCCAGAAGCGGCAGCAGTGGAAACCTCTGCGCGGTGCAGCCGCCGAAGAACTCCGGCCGGTACACGCCGACCCCGGAGTAGGTGAAGCGGTCGCTCTCGCGGCTGACCACGCGCCCCCCCTCGAGCCCGAAGTCCCCGCGCGGATGATGCGGCGGGTTGGGGATCAGCACCAGGTGCGCGTGCGCCGCGTCCTCGAGCTCGAGGGTCGCAAAATCGACATCGGTCCAGATGTCGGCGTTCACCACCAGGAACGGCCCCGGCCCGAGCAGCGGCACCGCCTTGAAGATGCCACCGCCGGTCTCGAGCGGCACCGGCCCCTCGTCGCTGTAGGTGATCGACACGCCGTGGTCGCGGCCGTCGCCGAGCGCCGCGGGCACCCGGTCGCCGAGCCACGAGAGGTTGATGACCACCTCGCGAATGCCGGCGCGCGCCAGTGCCGCGAGGTGCCAGGCAATGAGCGGCTTGCCGCCCACCCTCACCAGGGGCTTGGGGAGCGAGTCGGTGATCGGGCGCATGCGCTCCCCGCGGCCCGCCGCCAGCAGCATCGCCTTCATGCGCGCGCGTCCCGCGCGTGCTTCGGGCCCGCGGCGACCCGCGCGTTGGCGCGCGGCAGCTGCGCGACGACCCGCTGCTCGAGAAAGCGTCCGAGAGCTGCGAGCTCCGGGTAGCGCGCGCAGGTGTCACGCACATATTCGAGCGTGCGCGGCAGGTCGGGCAGGTAGCCCGGCTTGCCGTCGCGATACCACAGGCGGCAGAAGATCCCGAGCACCTTGATGTGGCGCTGCACGCCGATGAGATCGAACCAGCGCAGGAACTGCTGCTCGCTCTGGCCCGCGGGGCCGCCCTGCGAGCGCAGCAGCTCGCGGTAGCCATTCACCCACTCGACCACGCGCGCGCGCGGCCAGGCGATGTAGCAGTCCTTCAGCAGCGACACCAGGTCGTAACCCACCGGCCCGGCGAGCGCGTCCTGGAAGTCGATGATCCCGGGATTGCGCTCCTCGAGCACCATGAGATTGCGGGCGTGATAGTCGCGGTGCACGAACACCACCGGTTGCGCGAGCGCTGCCGCGATCAGAAACTCGAACGCGGCCTCGATGAGCCGCGCTTCATCGGCCGCGGGCGTCAGCGCCAGGTGCCGCTCGAGGAACCATTGCGGCATCAGCGCCATCTCACGCAACAGCTCCGCGCGGCCGTAGGGCGCGAGCTGCGCGCAGGCCGCGCCGCCGCGCACCTGGATGCGCGCCAGCACCTGCAGCGCATCCGCGTACAGCCGCTCGGGGTCGTCGCCGGCCTCGAGCCGCTCGAGATACAGCGTCGCACCCAGATCCTCGAGCAACAGCAGGCCGCGCTCGGCATCGCTGGCATGGACGTGCGGCACGTGCGCGCCGAGCGACTCGAGCAGGCGCGACACCTTCAGATACGGACGCACGTCCTCCTTGTCCGGAGGCGCATCCATCACGACGTACGTGGCGCCGCCGCTGCAGAACACGCGGAAGTAGCGCCGGAAACTCGCGTCGCTCGACGCCGGCTCGATGCGCGCCGCGGGCCGGCGCAGCTCGCGCGCCAACCAGTCCCCAATCAGCGCGACTCGCGCGTCGGTCTCAAGCATGTGAGCGTTGCGGGCTTCTCAGGCCGTTCAGGCGTGGCGCGCCATTATAATGCCGCTCTTCATGCCGCGTCCGAGCCCCTCCTGGATCGTGATCGTCGTCTCGCTTGGCGGCATGTTGCCGGCGGCCCGGGCCGCAGACCCTCCCTGCCCGACACAAGTCGTTCCGGCGGGCGCGCCGCCTGCTGCGGCGGGCGCAGCGCCAGAGCCGAAGCCGTTGCGCGGTGAGGGCAACATCTCCCTCGACAGCGACCAGGCAACGCTCGGCGCCGACAACAGCATGACGCTCGAGGGGAACGTGGTGGTACGTCAGGGCGAGCGCGAGATCCGCGCCAACGAGGTCCACTACAACCCGCAGGACAGCTCGCTCAGTGCGCCGGGGCACATCGACTACAGCGATCCCCTCGTGAGCGTGACGGGCGCGGGCGGCAGCTACTCGACCGCGGCCGGCGCGGACTTCAAGTCGGCCGAGTTCGCGTTGCGCCAGCGTGCCGCACGCGGTGCCGCGCAGGACATGACGCTCACGCCCCAGGGCGTGATCCGGCTGCGCAGAGTCATGTTCACGACCTGCCCGGCGAAGGATAGCTCCTGGCAGCTGAAGGCCGACAGCATCGTGCTCGATACGCGCAACCGGGTCGGCACCGGTCGCGACGCACAGGTCGACTTCATGGGCGTGCCGCTCGTCTACCTGCCGTGGGTCTCGTTTCCACTGGGCACTGAGCGCAAGAGCGGCTTCCTGTTTCCGGGCATCGGCAACACCTCCTACGCCGGCCTGCAGCTGTCGGTGCCGTACTACTGGAACATCGCGCCCAACGCCGACTTCACCTTCCAGCCCATCGAGTACAGCCGCAGCGGGCCCGATCTCGGCGGTGACCTGCGCTTTCTCACGCCGCACCAGCGCGGCGAGGTGGACTGGAACTATCTGCCCAACGACGGCGCTTTCCACGGCAGCCGCAGCCGCGTGCGACTGTCCGACGTGGCCGAGCTGCCGGATGATTTCCGCCTGAGCGTGAAAGCGGAGAACGTCAGCGATCCGTTCTACTTCGAGGACTTCTCCCAGGGACCCGAAGGCACCAGCACCGCCTTCATCGAGCGGCGCGCCACGCTCTCGTACCGCGGCGAGCACTGGAGCGTCGATGGCGAGGCACAGCAATACCAGACCATCGACTACACGCTGGCGGTGAACGATCGCCCCTACGCGCGGGTGCCGCGCATCGCGGTGAGCGCCGGCTACGGCCTGGGTCCGGCCGGACTGGTGCGCTACGGTTTCGATTCCGAGCTGGTCGACTTCCAGCGCCCGGCCGGCGCCACCGGGGTCACCGGCTGGCGGGCGGATGCCATGCCGGGGGTTTTGCTGGACCTCACCGGCCCGGGATATTTCCTGCGCCCCGCGCTCGCCTGGCGCGCGACCGGCTACCGGCTCGACAACACCGCCCCGGGTGAGCCGCGCTCGCCGTCGCGGACGCTGCCGATCGCGAGCTTGGACACCGGCCTGGTGTTCGAGCGCGACAGCGGCTCGCGCAAGCAGCGCAAGCTGACGCTCGAGCCACGCATCCAGTACCTCGACGTCCCCTATCGCAACCAGGACCAGCTGCCGGTGTTCGACAGCGCGCTTCCGGACCTCAATCCCGTGGAGCTGTTTCGCACCAACCGCTATGTCGGCGCCGACCGCGTCAGCGATGCCAACCAGGTGAGTGCCGGCCTCACCAGCCGCCTGCTGGATGCGCACAACGGCCGCCAGTTCCTGGCCGCCACCTTCGGGCAGTCCTACACCTTCGAGACCCCGCGAGTGATCCTGCCCGGGGAAGCTCCGACGAGCGGCAAGCGCTCGGATTTCGTGGCGCAGCTCGCGCTCACCGCCTTTCAGGCCTGGAGCGCGGAGGCCGGCGTGCAATGGGACCCACAGAATGAGCGCAGCGAACGCACTACGGTCAACCTGCAGTACAAGCGCGCCAGCGATGCGGTGCTCAACCTCGCCTACCGCTACGAGCGCTTCGTGCCGGTGCAGCAGCTGGTGCAGGGGGTCGCGCGGCAGTTCCAGCAGGGGTTCGACCAGGTGGAGTTCTCGGCGGCCTGGCCCATCCGGCGCCAGTGGAACGTGTTCACGCGGGACGTCTACTCGCTGCGCGATCACACCCCACTGGAGCGTTTCGCCGGCTTCGAGTACCGTGCGTGCTGCTGGCGGGTGAGGCTGGGCGCACGCCGGTTCGTGAACAGTCACGACCCAACCGCCAGCCAGGAGACCGGCGTCTGGCTGCAGCTGGAACTTGCCGGCCTCGCCAGTGTCGGATCGGCGTCGGACGCCTCCCTCAGCGGGGCGATCCGGGGCTACACGCCCCCCGAAGCGATACCTTCGAAGAGTCAGGGCCCGCTGAAGGGCACCTGGTAGAGGAACGAGAATCACATGCAGCGGATACTGGCTTCGGCCCTGATGCGGCTCGCGGTGATCGCGGCGGCCCTCACCCTGCAGCAAGCGGCGCAGGCGCAAACCCGCGAGCTGGCCACCAAGGGTGAACTGCTCGACCGCGTGGCGGCCATCGTCAATGACGGCGTCGTGCTCAACAGCGAGCTCGACGCGCAGGTGGAGGCCGTGAGTGGGCGGCTGCGCCAGCAGAAGCTCGAGCTGCCGCCGCAGAACGTCCTGCGCCAGCAGGTGCTCGAGCGCCTGGTACTGCAGGAGATCCAGATGCAGCGCGCCAATCGCGCCGGCGTCAAGGTGTCGGACGAGACCGTGAACGCAGCGCTGCAGGATGTGGCGAAGCGCAACGGCATGACGCTCTCGCAGCTGCCCGACGCCCTCGCCAAGCAGGGCGAAGACTACGCCTCCTACCGCGATGACCTGCGCAAGGAAATCACGCTGTCGCTACTGCGCCAGCGGGATGTGCTGCAGCACATCAGCGTCACGCCGCGCGAGATCGATCAGTTCCTCGAGAAGCAGGCCAAGACCCCCTCCGAGCGCAACGAGTACAACGTGTCTCACATCCTGATCGCCGTGGCCCAGGATGCGAGCCCCGCGCAGCTCGAGCAGGCCGCCAAGCGCGCCGCGGACGTCTACCAGCGCGCCAAGGGCGGCGAGGATTTCGCCAAGCTCGCGGTAGCCTATTCGAACAGCCAGACCGCCCTCGAGGGCGGCGCGCTGGGCTGGCGCAAGGGCGGCGAGCTGCCCACGTTCCTCACCGACGTGATCGCCGGACTCAAGCCGGGCGAGGTGGGCGAGCCGCTGCGCACCCCGACCGGATACCACATCATCAGGCTGAACGAGGTGCGCGGCGCCAGCGAGAAGGCGGTGGAGGATCAGGTGCACGTGCGGCACATCCTCATGAAGACCACCGAGCTCGCCGACGATGCGACCGTGCGGCAGAAGCTCACGGCGCTACGCGAGCGGATTCTCAAGGGCGAGGACTTCGCCGGCCTCGCCCAGACCACTTCCGAGGATCCGGGATCCGCCGCCGAGGGCGGGGACCTGGGTTGGGCGGGGCCGGGAACCTTCGCCCCCGAGTTCGAGCAGGCGATCGCGGGCCTGAAGGACAACGAGATCAGCGAGCCGTTCCACACGCAGTTTGGCTGGCATATCGCGCAGGTGCTCGGGCACCGCCGCTTCGACAACACCGACGAGCTCAAGCGCCGGCAGGCCATGGAGGCGATCCGCGCCGGCAAGGCGGACGAGGAGACGGAGCTGTGGCTGCGGCGCATGCGCGATGAGGCATTCGTGGAGTTCAAGTCGTGAGGCCGGTAAGCGCGATAAAGGCACTTTCGGGGACGCCGTGAATCCGTCCCTGGAGGCTCCGGCAAAAACTTTGCGCGCTTCCGCTGTCCCTGCTTTGCGCGCAAAGCCTGGGGTTTGCCGTCCCGGCAAACCCCGCTCGGCGCGCTGCGCCGAGCCCCTGTTTTTGACGGCCCCGAAAGTGCCTTTATCGCGCTCCCCGCTCCTGCCGTCATGATTCCGCGAGTTGCGCTGACCAGTGGGGAGCCAGCAGGAATCGGGCCGGAGTTGTGCCTGGCGCTCGCCCGCGAGGAGCTGCCCTGTGAGCTGGTGTGCCTCGCCGACCGCGCGCTGTTGAGTGAGCGCGCCACACAGCTGAACCTGGCGGTCACGCTGCGCTCCTACGCCTACCGGGCCGGAGCGGCTGCCGCTGCGCACCGCGGCGGCAGCCTCGGCGTCGAGCACCACCCGCTCGCGGGCCCGAGCGTGCCGGGACGCCCCGACACGGCCAACGTGCCCTACGTGCTCGCGCTGCTGGAGCGCGCCGTCGCGGGTGCCCTCAGCGGCGAGTTCGACGCCATCGTCACCGCCCCGGTGCACAAGAGCGTGATCAACGACGCCGGCGTGCGTTTCAGCGGCCACACTGAATTTCTTGCCCAACGCACCCGCAGCGCGCGCGTGGTGATGATGCTGACCGCGGGCGAGCTGCGCGTGGCGCTCGCCACCACCCACCTGCCGCTCAGGGCCGTGAGCGATGCCATCACCGCCGACTCGCTGTACGAGTCGGCGACCATCCTGGCGCGCGATCTGGCGCGCTGGTGGGCGATTCCCGCGCCGCGCATCGCCGTGTGCGGCCTGAACCCGCACGCGGGGGAAGGCGGCTACCTGGGGGACGAGGAGCTGCGCGTGATCGCCCCCGCGATCGCGCGCATGCAGGCGAGCGGCATCCGCGCCGAGGGGCCGTTGCCGGCGGACACCGTGTTCGTGCCGCGGGTGCTCGCGGGCTTCGATGCGGTGCTCGCCATGTATCACGACCAGGGGCTGCCGGTCGTCAAGCACGCAGGCTTCGAGCACGCGGTCAACGTGACGCTCGGCCTGCCGATCGTGCGTACCTCGCCGGATCACGGCACCGCGCTCGATCTGGCAGGCACCGGCCAGGCGGATTGCCGCAGTCTTGCCGCCGCGGTGCGCATGGCAAGCCGTCTCGCCGTGCAGCGGCGCTGATGCCCGGCGTCGCGAGAGCGCGCCAGGCGCCGCGCCGTAAGCGCTTCGGCCAGCATTTCCTGCACGACCCGGCGGTGATCGCCCGCATCATGCGCTCGCTTGGCCCCCGCGCCGGCGAGCACCTGGTGGAGATCGGACCCGGACACGGTGCGCTCACCGGCGAGCTGCTCGCGTGCGAGGCCTGCACGCTCGATGCCATCGAGATCGATCGCGATCTCGTGGCGCTGCTGCGTGAGCGCTTCAACCCGCCGCGCTGCGTGCTGCACGATACGGACGCGCTGCAGTTCGACTTCACCGCCCTGGCGCGCGAGCGCGGCGGGCGGCTGCGCATCGCCGGCAACCTGCCGTACAACATCTCCACGCCGCTGCTGTTCCGGCTGCTGGCGCACGCGCCGGCGATCCTCGACCTGCACCTGATGTTGCAGCGGGAGGTGGCGGCGCGCCTCGCCGCGCAACCCGGGGATGCGGACTACGGGCGCCTGGGCGTCATGCTTGCTCCCCAGGTCCGGGTGGAGCGGCTGTTCGAGGTCGGTCCGGGAGCCTTCCAGCCGGCCCCGAAGGTGTGGTCCGCGCTGGTGCGGCTCACCGTGCGGGCGCAGCCGCTGTTTGCGGTCAGTGCGCACTACCCGGCCGTGGTGGCCGCGGCCTTCATGCAGCGCCGCAAAACCCTGCGCAACGCCCTCAAGCCGCTGCTCACCCGCGAGCAGATCGAGGCCTGCGCGGTCGATCCCGGTGCCCGCGCGGAGGAGCTGACGCCGCAGGCATTCAACACCCTGGCACAGGCCCTCGACCGCGCGCGTCCGTGACGCTAGTCTTCCCGGCAGCGGTGCATGGGGGACTCGTCATGACAGTTTACCGTCGCATCCTGCTGGTCGTTGACCTGACGGAGGACAGCGTCGCGATCGGGCGCAAGGCACAGGCGCTCGCCGCGGCGCTCGGCGCCGAAGTCGAGCTGCTGCATGTGGTGGAATTCGTGCCGGTCGAGCCCATGGGCGAGACCCTCATGCCCTCGGTGCAGATCGAGGAGGAGCTGCTCGAGCGCGCCCGGCAGCGCCTGACGGGACTCGCGGCCGAGCTCGGCCTGAGCGGCGCTTCCTGCCGGGTCGAGAGTGGCAATGTCAAATCCGAGATCGTGCGCGTGGCGCGCGAGCGGCGGGCCGACCTGATCATTCTCGGCAGTCGCGAACGTCACGGGCTCTCGATTCTGGTAAATCTCACCGAGGACACCGTGCTGCACGCCGCGCCGTGCGATGTGCTCGCGATGCGCGCCGGCCGCAGCTAGTGGGCCGGGCACTCCGGTAGAATCACGCCCATGAGCTCCCTCGAGCACAAGATCCGCGTCGACGTCGAGACCAGTTACCTGGACGAGCAGTCCGACCCGCGCGAGAGCCGTTACGTCTTCTCCTACACCATCACCATCCGCAACGAGGGCCAGGTGCCGGCGCGACTGCTGACCCGCCATTGGGTCATCACGGATGCCAACGGCAAGGTGGAGGAGGTGCGCGGCGACGGCGTGGTGGGCGAGCAGCCGTACCTGAAGCCCGGCCAGGGGTTCCGCTACTCCAGTGGCGCGGTGCTGGAGACCCCGGTCGGTTCCATGCAGGGCAGCTACCAGATGCTCGCCGACAACGGGGCGCACTTCGATGCGCCCATCCAGCCGTTCCGGCTCGCGATGCCCGGAATTCTGCAGTGACCCGCTATGCCATCGGCGACGTACAGGGCTGTGACGAGGAGCTGGGCGCTCTGCTCACGCAGCTGAGGTTCTCACCGGATCGCGACCGCTTGTGGTTCGTCGGGGATCTGGTCAACCGCGGCCCCGCATCGCTCGCGACGCTGCGGCGGGTGCGCGCACTCGGCGACAACGCGGTCGTGGTGCTGGGAAACCACGATCTGCATCTGCTGGCGCTCGCGCACGGTGCGCACCGCCGCCGCGAGTCCGACACCCTGGACGAGGTGCTGGCGGCGCCGGACCGGGACGCGCTGCTCGAGTGGCTCCTCACGCGCCCCCTGGCCCACGCGGAAGGGCCGGATCTCATGGTGCACGCGGGGCTGGTGCCGCAATGGACCGTCGCCCTGACTCTGAGTCTGGCGCTGGAAGTCGGCAGCGCGCTGCGGCGCGATCCGCGCGCGCTGTTTGATCGCATGTATGGCAATGAGCCGGACCGCTGGCACCCGCTGCTTGCCGGCATGCAGCGACTGCGCTTCGTCATCAACGTGCTGACGCGCCTGCGCGTGTGCACCGCCGACGGACGGGTGGACTTCACCATGAAGGGTGAGCCGCCGCCGCCCCCCTCGCCGCTGCGTCCCTGGTTCGCGCACGCGCAGCGCGAGAGCCGCGACGCGCGCATCATCTTCGGCCACTGGTCGGCACTCGGCCTGGTGCGCGAGCACGGCGTCATCGGCCTCGATACCGGCTGTGTGTGGGGCGGCGCGCTCAGCGCCGTGGACCTGGATGCGGAACGGGCGCCGGTGTGCGTGCCGTGCGCCGGCACTCAGGTCATCGGCTAGGGGGCGGGCGCGCTGTTCGGCCCCCAGATGATGCTCATCTGCTTCGTTGCGGAGGTGTACAGACGCGGTGTGAGCTCCAGATCGGTCGGCTTGCCGGCCGGCGTGATCGGCAGGATGAGGCGCTGATCCGCACGTACCTCCAGGACCCCGATCGCCCCCGGTGTGACCCGCAAGGCGAGCCGCACCGGCCAGGCGGCCCCTGAAGCCGGCTTCAGGGTGATGCTGCCCGAACCGCTGGCGGCCGTGAGGTCCACCACCAGGGTATTGCGCCTCCAGTACTGCCGCCAGGAGTCCGGGGCGCCCGCCGCGGCGCTGATGTCGAGCTCATGCACGGGCGCGGCGGCGGGCGCCGGGCGCTGATGCCAGGGCCAGTGCATGGCCGGCAGGTGGCCGCAGCCGGCCGCCAACAGCACCAGCGCCGCAGCGCCGGCGCGCCCCGCGCTCGCTCCTCCGGACCCTGACCGCATCGCGCGCTCCTCGCTCCAGCCTTGCTGCGCGTAACATACGCGAACGGCACGGAGGAGACATGCAATCCCTGCAAGCGTTCAATTTCCGGCAATGGATCGATGCCAACCGCGCGCAATTGAAGCCGCCGGTGGGCAACAAGCGCGTGTTTCGCGATGGCGATTTCATCATCATGGTGGTGGGGGGGCCGAACGCCCGCAAGGACTACCACGTCGACCCGGGGCAGGAATTCTTCTACCAGCTCGAGGGCGACATGGTGCTCAGGACCATGCAGGAGGGCCGCGCGGTCGAGGTGCCGATCAGGGCCGGCGAAGTGCTGCTGATTCCGCCCAATATGCCGCATTCGCCGCAACGACCCGCCAACACCGTGGGCCTGGTGATCGAGCGTGCACGCCGCCCGGGCGAGCTCGATGGCTTCCAGTGGTACTGCGAGCACTGCGGTGAGCGCCTGTACGAGGAGTTCTTCCCGCTCACCGATATCGAAACGCAGTTTCCGCCGGTATTCGAGCGCTTCTTCGCGAGCCAGCCCAGGCGCACCTGCGCGCGCTGCGGCAAGGTCATGGAGCGCTCGTGAATGCGCGCATCGCGGTCGGCGGCCGCGAGCTCCATATCGATGTGTCGCGCCCGGTGATGCTGGCCCTGGCGCTGGATTTCGCGGGCCCGCAGCCGCGTCATTTCGGCGCGCCGCGCGCCCGCTCGCAGCCCTTCGAGGCGGCGGGGTTCGAGGGCTCGGTCGAGCGCGGCGCGAGCTGCAATTGCGAGCTCATCACGCTCATCCCGCACTGCAACGGCACACACACCGAATGCGTCGGACACCTCACGCGCGAGCCTCTCGATGCCTGGCGGGTGGTTCCGGCGGGATTTCTGCCGGCGCTGTTGCTGTCGGTCAGCGCGGAAGCACCGGGCGCGGCCGGAGAGGGGAGCGAGCCGGCGCCGCGCCCGAACGACCGGCTCATCACGCGCCGCGCCCTGGAGCGCGGCTGGCCGGCGAGCGCCCCGTTCGAGGCGCAGGCGCTGCTCATCCGCACCCTGCCTAATGCCGCGGACAAGCGCGCGCGCGACTACGGCGCGGCGACGCCCCCTTACCTGTCGCAGGAGGCGGCGCGGCTGCTCGTCGGCCGCGGCATCCTGCACCTCATCGTCGATGTGCCTTCGATCGATCGCGCGCACGATGAGGGCCGGCTCACGGCACACCGCATTTTTTTCGGGCTGCCGCCGGGCTCGGTGCAGCTCGGCGCCGCGGCGCGGCCCGGCGCCACCATCACCGAGCTCGCTTTCATGCCCGACGAGCTGGCCGACGGCGCCTACCTCCTCGAGCTGCAAGTGCCGGCGCTCGGCGGGGATGCGGTGCCGAGCCGCCCGTTGCTGTATCGGTTGATGACGCCGGCGTCATGAGCGGGGAATCGACCCTGGAGGCCGCGCGGGCCCGCGATGCGCTCGACCCGCTGCGCGGCTTTCGCGAGCGCTTCGCACTGCCGCGCGATGCGCGCGGCGAGCCGCTGCTCTACCTGTGCGGCCATTCATTGGGACTGCTGCCGCTCGCGGCCCGCGAGCTGGTGATCGAGGAGCTCGATGAGTGGGCGCGGCTCGGCGTGCAGGGCCACGAGCACGCGCGGCGGCCGTGGGTGCCTTATCACGAGAACCTGACCGCCGCTCTGGCAGCCTTGAGCGGCGCGCACCCGACCGAAGTGGTCGCCATGAATTCACTCACGGTGAACCTGCACCTGATGCTGGCGAGCTTCTACCGGCCCACAGGCCGGCGCAGCCGCATCCTGATGGAAGCGGGCGCGTTCTCCTCCGACCGCCACGCGGTCGCCTCCCAGATCGCCTGGCAGGGCCTCGATCCTGCCACTGCGTTGCTCGAGCTGGCGCCGCGCGCGGGCGAAGACACCGTGCCGGAGGAGGCCATCGACGCCTGCCTCAGGGAGCATGGCGAGGAGATCGCGCTGGTGTTGTGGCCGGGAGTGCAGTTTCGCACCGGCCAGGCGTTCGACCTCGCGCGCATCGTGCGCGCCGCGCACCGCCACGGCTGCATCGCCGGCTTCGACCTCGCGCACGCCATCGGCAATACGCCCCTGGCGCTGCACGAGGCCGGGGCGGACTTCGCGGTGTGGTGCAGTTACAAGTACCTGAACGGCGGCCCCGGCGCCATCGGCGGCTGCTTCGTCCACCAGCGTCACGCGGACGCGCAGCCGCGCCAGCACCACAGCGGCGGCCTGCCGGGCGCGCGGCTCGCCGGCTGGTGGGGTCACGAGCAGACGACGCGTTTTCTGATGGAGCCGCAGTTTCGCGCCGCCGCCGGCGCGGCCGCCTGGCAGATCAGCAACCCGCCGATCCTCGCCGCCGCACCGCTCGTTGCCTCGCTGGCGATCTTCACCGAGGCGCGCATGGAGCGGCTGCGCGCGAAGTCGGTGCAGCTCAGCTACTTTCTCGAGCAGCTGCTGCAGCCGCTCGCGGAGCAGGTGCACCTCATCACGCCGCGCGAGAAGGCGCGGCGCGGCTGTCAGCTGTCGCTGCGCATCGCGGGCGGTGCCGCGCGCGGGGCGCGCGTGTTCGCCTCGCTCGCCGCACGCGGCATGGTGTGCGACTGGCGCTCGCCCGACATCATCCGGGTGGCGCCGGTGCCGTTGTACAACCGCTTTGAAGACGCCTGGCGGTTCGCCCGCGCGCTCGGCGAAGTGCTGCGGGAGAGCGCTTGAGCCCGCAGGCGCAGCGGGCGGTCAACATTGTCGGCGCGGGCCTGGCCGGGTCGCTGCTCGCACTGCTGCTGGCGCGGCGCGGACTGGCCGTGACGCTGCACGAGCGCCGGCCCGATCCGCGGCAGACGCAACCCGAGCGCGGGCGCTCCATCAATCTGGCGCTGGCCGCCCGCGGCATGCTCGCCCTGGAGCGCGCCGGCGTCATGGACCGCGTGCGTCCGCTGCTGATCCCGATGCGCGGGCGCATGGTGCACGAGCTGTCCGGGCAAACCGCCCTGCAACCCTACGGCCAGCGCGAGCACGAAGTCATCTGGTCGGTCGGCCGCGCCGCTCTCAACCGGGTTCTCATCGAGGAGGCGGCGCGTCACGCGGGTGTGAGCGTGCGTTTCAACCAGCAGTGCCTGGGCGCGGAAGTGGGTCGGGATCGGCTGCGCTTTCGCGATGAGGCGAGCGGGGCGCTGCACGAGAGCGCCCTCACGCCCACCATCGCCGCCGACGGCGCGGGCTCCGCGGTGCGCGCCAGCCTGGCAGCCGCCGGGCACGTGAGCGTGCACGAGGAGTGGCTCGACCACGACTACAAGGAGCTGAGCGTGCCGCCCGCGGCCGCCCGGCAGGCGCTCGAGCGCCACGCGCTGCACATCTGGCCGCGCGGCGGCTTCATGCTGATCGCGCTGCCCAACACCGACGACAGCTTTACCGCGACGCTGTTCCTGGCGCGCGCCGGCGCGGTCAGCTTCGCCGCGCTCGCCAGGCCGCCGGCGGTCGCGGAGTTCTTCGACCGCCAGTTCGCGGACGTGGCGCCCCTGATGCCGGACCTGCTGGCCGAGTTCGCGAGCCACCCGCAGGGGCAGCTCGGCACCGTACACGCCTCGGCCTGGCAGGTCGCGGGCCGCGTGCTGCTGCTGGGCGATGCCGCCCACGCCATCGTTCCCTTTCACGGCCAGGGCATGAATGCCGCGTTCGAAGACTGCGCGGTGCTCGATGCGCTGCTCGAGCGGCAGGCGGACTGGCCGACCGTGTTCGCGCAGTTCGAGCAGTCGCGCCGCCCGAACGCCGCGGCCATTGCGCAGATGGCGCTGGAGAACTACACCGAGATGCGCGATGCGGTGCTGGACGCGCGCTTCGTGCGCCGCCGCGACCTCGCCCTGGGGTTGGAGCGGCGCTTTCCCGATCGCTTCATCCCGCGCTATTCAATGGTGATGTTTCACCCCGAGATTGCGTACGCCGAGGCGCTGCGTCGCGGGGCGGTGCAGGCGCAGCTGCTCGAGGAGCTCGACCGCGGCACCGGCGGCGAGCCGGACGGCGCGCTCGCCGAGAAGCTGATCACCGAGCGCCTGTCGCCGATAAGCTCAGCGCGCGCCCGGTCCTAGTGCTGCCGCGGCGCCTGCGGTGCGTTGCGGCGCTCGAGCGTCACGAACGTGACTGGATAGGCGTGATCCTCATCCGCCGGATGCGTGCTGCATTCGACGTCGGCCCATTGCGTGGCATCGAAACCGGGAAAGAAGGTGTCGCCCGGCACGTCGGCCTGAACGTGGGTGAGATAGATGCGGCGCGCAATCGGCAGCACCAGACGATAGACCTCCGCGCCGCCTGTCACCACCAGCTCAGCGCAGCCGCCGCTGTGCGCGAGCGCCTCCTCCACCGAGTGCACGACGATCACGCCGGCGGCCAACCAGCCGCGATCCCGTGTCAGCACGAGATTGGCGCGATCGGGAAGCGCGCGGCCGATCGATTCGAAGGTCTTGCGGCCCATGAGCACGGGCTTACCGAGCGTGAAGGCCTTGAAGCGCTTGAGATCCTGCGGCAAACGCCACGGCAGCGCGTTGCCGCGGCCAATGACGCCGTTCTGCGCCATCGCAACGATCAGCGAAACCAGCGGTTGCACGGCGCTCATCGGACATTATTACCAGCGCGGCGCCCGGAAAGCCACCCGCCGTGCATCTTCCGGTGGCCGATCAGATCTCCACCGCGGTGTTGAGGATGACGACGTCGCGGAACGGCATGCGGAAGAACTCCGCCGCCTGCGTGCTGTACTGCTGCATGCGTGCGAACAGGCGGCGCTGCAAGCCGCGCAGCCCCGGCAGGGGTCGGGCGCGCACCACGTGGCGGCCGACGAAGAACGAGCTGTCCTCGGTGAACACGCGCAGGCCGCGCGCGCGGCACGCCTTGAGGGCTTCGGCCACGTCCGGAGTTTCCATGAAGCCGAAGCGCGCGGTGATCCAATGCACGCCCGGCAGCGGCTCCTCGATGCGCAGCCGCTGCACCGGATCCTGACGCGGCGTGTCGGCGATCTCGACGTTGAGGATGATGACGCGCTGGTGCACGACGCAGTTATGCTCGATGTTGCGAATCAGCGCCGACGGCACCAGACCGGCATTGCTGGCGAGGAACACGCCGGTCCCCGGGACGCGCTGCGCGCCCGCGACCAGCTTCGCCAACTCGCTGCGCGGCACGGCCAACTTCGCCAGCGCCGCGCGCAGCTCGAGCCGCCCGGTGCGCCAGGTGGTGAATATCAGGCACAGCGCGGCCCCGAGCGTCAGCGGAATCCAGCCCCCGGTGGGCACTTTGGTCATGTTGCCCGCGACGAACGCGCCGTCGGCCACCAGCATCAGGCCGAACAGGCCCGCCACCTGCCATTTCGGCCAGTTCCACTGGGTAGCGGCGACGAAGGCGCCGAGGATCGTGGTGACGACCATGGTGCCGACCACCGCGGCGCCGTACGCACCACCCAGGGCGTCGGCGGAGCCGAAGCCGACCACGAAGGCGATGACGGCCAGGAACACCAGCCAGTTCACGATCGGCACGTAGATCTGACTGTGCTCGAGGGCGGAGGTCTGCAGCACGCGCAGCCGCGGCAGCAGGTCCAGGTGCACCGCCTGGCGCGCCATGGAAAAGGCTCCGGAGATCGTGGCCTGCGAGGCGATGATCGCGGCGGCGGTCGCCAGCATCACCATCCACGGCAGCACCGCGGCGGATACCAGGTGGTAGAGCGGATGCGCGACGGGTTTGCCGAGCTCGAGCAGCAGCGCGCCCTGCCCGAAGTAGTTGATCACCAGCGCCGGCCCGACCAGCGCGAACCAGGCGATGCGCACCGGTCGCCGGCCGAACTGGCCCATGTCCGCATACAGGGCCTCGCCGCCGGTGATCGCCAGAAACACCGCCCCGATGATCGCCAGCGCCACCGGCGCGCGATGGACCAGCAGACCGATGCCGTGCAGGGGATTCAGGGCCAGCAGGATCTGCGGGCTGCGCACGATGGGAATGACGCCGATGACCCCGATCACCACGAACCAGAGCAGCATGATGGGCCCGAACAGGCGGGCCACCCTGGCGGTCCCGTGGCGCTGATAGGCAAACAGCACGGCGATGACGATGATCGTGACCGGGACCACGCCACTCTTCAAGCCCGGGTTCAGCACCTCCAGGCCCTCGACGGCGCCCAGCACCGAGATCGCCGGCGTGATGAGCGCATCGCAGAAGAAGAACGCGGTGCCGATCAGCGCCAGCGCCACGGCCACTTTCGCCCAGGTGCTGCCGGTGATGAGGCGCCGTTGGGCGAGGGCGAACAGCGCCAGGATCCCGCCCTCCCCCTCGTTGTCGGCCCGCATGATGACCGTGACGTACTTGAGGGTGACGGAGATGGCGAGGCTCCAGAAGACCAGCGACAGCACGCCGAGCACCACCTCGGCGTCAAAACCGCCGGCGGCATCGAGCGCCGACTGCAGCGCGTACAGCGGGCTGGTGCCGATGTCGCCGTAGACGATTCCCATGGCGCCGATCACCGCGGACACACTGAGGCGACGCGAGTTGTTCATGTGAATCGTCGGCCGCGGCGCTGCTCAGCGGCAGCGGCTGCCTCGCCCCTGGGTCCTCGACCGCGGCGCGCACGGCGGCGGCCACAGCATGCTGCCGCGGCAGCCCTCGACGCCGCAGCGGCACGCGAAGATGGCGTCGATGTCGGGCGGGTCGTCCGCTTCGCGCTTGATCTGGTAATCGTAGGTGAGCTCCTCGCCCGGCTCGATGGTGCGGATCGCGTCGATGTACACGCGCTGATTCTCGATCACCGACTCGCAGTTCGGCTCGCACGAATGGTTCACGAAGCGCGCCTCGTTGCCATCGATACCGGCGTCGATCACGGTGCGCTCATCGACGATGAACAGGAAGGTGTGGCTGTCGCCTGCGTCCTTGTGATCGTAACGGCGATCCGCCTCGGCGTGTGAGACGCGCTCGCCCAGGTATTCGATGACGCGCGTGCCGCGCGGGATGCGCCGCGCGGCGAATACACCCAGGCCGTGCAGCGGCGAAGCGCGCACCTCGATCAGTGGCGCCTGAGCGGCGGTGACCGCCGCGTTCACACCGCCACCGGCGCCCTGATCGGCGCATGGTGCTGGTAATTCACGAACTCGAAGTCCTCGTACTGGTAGGCGAAAATGCTCGCCGGGCGGCGGCGGATCACCAGCTGCGGCAGCGCGAACGGCGTGCGCGAGAGCTGCAGGTCCGCCTGCTGGAGATGATTCAGGTACAGGTGGCAGTCGCCGCCGGTCCAGATGAGCTCGCCGGGCTCCAGATCGCATTGCTGCGCGAACAGGTGCGTGAGCAGCGCGTAGCCGGCGATGTTGAACGGTACGCCGAGAAACACGTCCGCGCTGCGCTGGTAGAGCTGACAGGACAGACGTCCAGCGGCCACGTAGAGCTGGAAGAACGCATGACAGGGCATCAGGCGCATGCGCTCGAGCTCACCCACGTTCCAGGCGCTGACCATGATGCGGCGCGAATCAGGGTCGCTCCTGAGCCGCTCGACGGCCTGGGCGATCTGGTCGATGGTGCGTCCGCCCTCTGCCGGCCAGGCACGCCACTGCCGGCCGTAGACCGGGCCGAGCTCCCCGTGCTCATCCGCCCATTCGTCCCAGATCGTGACCTCGTGCTCACGCAGCCAGGCGACGTTGGTGTCGCCGCGCAGGAACCACAGCAGCTCGTAGACCAGCGACCGCAGGTGGAGCTTCTTGGTCGTCACCAGCGGGAAGCCGCGGGCGAGATCGAAGCGCATCTGGTGCGCAAACACCGACAGGGTGCCGGTGCCGGTGCGGTCGCCCTTGCGCACGCCCTCGGTCCGGATCCGGCGCATCAGCTCCAGGTACTGTTTCATTGTGCGATGGCGAAATTGCCCGAGGGCGCGCGCACGCGGTACCCCCACGCCAGCAGCGCGCCGCCGGCGATGATCATCGGCGCCGACAGCACTTGCCCCTCGGTGAGCCAGCCGCCGGCGAGATAGCCAATGTGCTCATCCGGCAGCCGCACGAACTCCACCAGAAAGCGTGACACGCCGTAGAGAGCCAGAAACAACCCCGAGGGCGCCAGGCGCGGCCGCGGGCGTGCGGTGAACCACCACATCACGGTGAACAGCAGCAGGCCTTCGAGGGCCGCCTCGTAGAGCTGTGAGGGGTGACGCACCTCGCCGTTGACGCGAAATCCCCACGGTACGGTCGTAGCCTTACCCCACAGCTCGCTGTTGATGAAGTTACCGATGCGGCCGAAGAACAGGCCCAGCGCCGGCAGCGGCACGGTGAAATCGTAGACGTCGGCGGGATGACGGCCGCGGCGCCAGGCAAACAGCGTGAGCGCGGTGGCGACACCGAGCATCCCGCCGTGAAAGGACATGCCGCCTTCCCAGAGCCTGAGTGGATACCACGCGTCGTTTGCCCAGAACGTCAGGCCGTAGAACAGCACGTAGCCGATGCGCCCGCCGAGAATCACACCGAGCATGGCGAAGAAAATCACATCGTCGACATCGTTCTTCTTCCAGGTCGAGCCGGGCTGTGCGGCGCGCCGGCGCGCCAGCCACCAGGCCGCCGCGAACCCGAGCAGGTACATGATGCCGTACCAATGCACCTTGATCGGGCCGAGCTCGAAGGCCACCTTGTTGAAGCCGGGGTAGGTCAGCATGAGGCGCGAAGTTTAGCCGACCTCGCGCGTGACGCGGCAGAAGAACGCCTTGAGATAGCGGGTCTCCGGGATCGCCGGGTGCACGGGGTGGTCGGGCGACTGGCCGCCGGCTTCCAGGATCTGGACGAAGCGCCCGCTGTGGCGCGCAGCGCTCTGGATCGCGCTGACCAGCTCCTCGGGCGCGAGATGGTACGAGCAGGAGCAGGATACGAGCAGTCCCTCGTCCGCGAGCAGTCCCAGGGCGAGCTGATTGAGCTTGCGGTACGCCGCCTGCCCCTTTGGTGTGTCCTTCTTGCGCTTGATGAACGCGGGCGGGTCGAGAATCACCAGGTCGAACCGCTCGCCCTGCTCCGTAAGGCTCTTCAAAGCCTCGAACGCGTCGGCGCGCAGCACTTGCAGCGCGGTGCCATTGCGCGCTGCGTTGAGCTGCGCAAACTCCAGCGCCGCCTGCGAGGTATCCACGCACTGCGCGCGCGCGGCTCCGTGGCGCAGCGCCGTGACCGCCCAGGCTCCCACGTACGAGCACACATCGAGCACGCGTGCGCCCGCCGCCACGTACCGCGCCAGCCGCGCGCGGTTGGCGCTCTGGTCGTAGAACCAACCGGTCTTCTGTCCCTCGGCGAGCGGCGCCGTGAACGACAGTCCGCCCTCGGTGACTTCGATGTTGGCCGGGACCGCGCCGAACGCCGCCGCCGTAAACCGTGGCAGGTGCTCGAGCTCGCGCGCCGCGGAGTCGTTCTTCCAGTACAGCACCGCCGGTGCGAGCACTGCGCGTACCGCCGCAGCGACCTCCTCGCGCAGCGCCTCCATGCCGGCGGTGGCGATCTGACCGACGACAACCGCGCCGTAGCGATCGAGCACCAGTCCCGGCAGCTGGTCCGACTCGCCGAATACCCAGCGGTAGTAGGGCGCGCCGGTGAGCCGCTCGCGCAGGGCCAGTGCCGCCCGCAGCCGCCGTTCGATCAGTGCCCCGTCGACCGGGCGAGCCTCCTCGCGCGACAGGATGCGCGCACAGATGAGTGCGTGCGGGTTGACGCAGGCGTAGCCGACGAATGTGTCGCGCTGCGTGCGCACCTGCGCCACGGCACCGGGCGCGAACGCCGTCAGGGGCGTGCTGCCGGTGTCGATCTCGTTGCTGAACACCCACACGTGCCCCGCCGCCAGGCGCCGTTCCTCGCCGCGCTTCAGGCGCAGCACGCGCGCAGCGGGCTCGACGTGGGCGGCAGAGGGGTTCGACATGAGTCCGGGACGGATGAGGGGCACGGGCGAGTATACAATCGGGACTGGAGATCCGGATGAAAGTCAGCCACCTCAACCGCGACGGCACGCCGAAGTACACGAACCATCTCGCGACTGAGACGAGCCCATACCTGCGGCAACATGCTCACAATCCCGTCGAGTGGTATCCGTGGGGCGATGAAGCACTCGAGCGGGCGCGCGCCGAGAAAAAGCCGATTCACCTGAGCGTGGGATACCACGCCTGTCATTGGTGCCACGTCGCGGCCGACGAGAGCTTCGAAGACGAAGCCACCGCACGGCTTCTCAACAAGCACTTCGTCAACATCAAGGTGGACCGCGAGGAGCGGCCTGACATCGATCGCATCTACCAGGTTGCGCAGCAGATGCTGACACAGCACGGCGGCGGCTGGCCGCTCACCATGTTCCTGACGCACGAAGACCAGCGGCCGTTCTTCGGCGGCACCTACTTCCCGAAGGAAGCCCGCTACGGCCTGCCGGCGTTTCGCGACGTGCTGCTGCGGGTGGCGAAATACTATCGCGATCATGCCGCGGAGCTGCGCTCGCAGAACGACGCGCTGATGTCGGCATTCGCCCAGCTCAATCCGGCGCCGGCGGCCGCCGACACCGAGCTCACCGATGAGCCGCTCAAGGCCTGCCGCGCGCAGCTGGCGCACTCCTTCGACAGCCGCGACGGCGGCTTCGGCGCCGCGCCCAAATTCCCGCACCCGCAGAGTCTCGAGCGGTTGCTGCGTGACTGGCGCGCCAGTGCGCATGCGCCCGAGCCCGATCTGCAGGCCCTCCACATGGGCACCTTCACGCTGCGCCGCATGGCCGAGGGCGGCATCAACGATCAGCTGGGTGGCGGATTCTGCCGCTACTCGGTCGATGAGCGCTGGATGATTCCGCACTTCGAGAAAATGCTCTACGACAACGGCGCGCTGCTGGCGGTGTACGCGCAGGCGGCGCTCGCCGGCAGCGATCCGCTGTACGCGCACGTGACGCAGGAGACCGCCGCCTGGACCTTGCGCGAGATGCAGGCTCCGCAGGGCGGCTACTTCTCGAGCCTCGACGCCGACTCCGAGGGTCACGAAGGCAAGTTCTACGTCTGGGATCGCAGCGACATCGAGGCGCACCTGAGCGCAGAGGAGTTCGCGGTGTTCGCGCCGCGCTACGGGCTCGACCAGCCCGCGAACTTCGAGGGCCGCTGGCACCTGCACGTGGCCGCCTCGCTCGAGGACACTGCCCGGCAGGCCGGAAGGCCGGTCGCGCAGATCGCGGCGCTGCTCGATGGCGCGCGCGCGAAACTGCTGGCGCTGCGGGCTCGGCGCGTGCGTCCGGCGCGCGATGAAAAAGTCCTGACGTCCTGGAATGCGCTGATGATCCGCGGCCTGGCGCTCGCCGCGCGCGCCCTGGGGCGGGACGAGCTCGGCGAGTCCGCGAGCCGCGCGCTCGATTTCATCCGCAGCACGCTCTGGCGCGACGGGCGCCTGCTCGCGACCTGGATGGATGGCCGCGCGCACCTGAACGCCTACCTCGACGACTACGTATATCTCGCCGATGCGGTGCTCGAGCTGCAGCAGCTGCGCTTCTCGGCGCCGGAGCTGGAATTTGCGCGGCAGCTGCTGGAAGTGGTGCTACGGCACTTCGCTGACGCCGAAGCGGGCGGCTTCTACTTCACCGCCGACGATCACGAAGCGCTCATCCACCGCTCCAAGGTCTTCGCCGACGACGCCACGCCCGCCGGCAACGGCATCGCCGCCCGCGTGCTGCTGCGCATGGGGCATCTGCTGGGCGAGCCGCGCTACCTGGCGGCGGCCGAGCGGACGCTGCGGGCCGCGTGGCCGGCGCTGGCGCAGCACCCGCAGGCGCACGTGAGCCTGGTCACTGCGCTCGAAGAGCTGTTGGATCCGCCCGAGATCGTGATCCTGAGGGGCGAAGCGCGCACCATCGAGGGCTGGCGAGTGGAGCTCGCGCGGCAGTACGCCCCGCGCCGCGTGGTGCTGGCGATAGCGGCGCAGACGCCGGATCTTCCGCCAGCGCTGGCGGACAAGACCTCGCGCGCGGCCCCGGTTGCATACGTGTGCCGGGGCAGCAGCTGCGCGGCCCCGGTCGACTCTCTCGAGGCGCTCACCGAGCAGCTGCGCGCCGGCGATATGGGGTGAGGCGGGCCGGTAAAGGTGCCCGGCCGGGCGGCGTGCCATGTGCTACCGTGCACGGGCCGTGAGCGCCGTGGCATCGCGGGAAAACATCCGCCTCTACGAGCTGGTGCTGGAGAATGGAATCTCCGCCAGCCCCTATGTGTGGCGCACGCGTTTCGCTCTCGCGCACAAGGGCCTCGCCTTCCAGAGTGTGCCGCTTGGTTTTACCGAGATTGCTGCGGCATTTTCCGGTGAGCTGCGGACCGTTCCCGTCATCGAGGATGGGGAGGAGCGCGTTGGCGACAGCTGGCACATCGCCGATTACCTGGAGCGCAGCTATCCGGCCCGGCCGGCCCTGTTCTCGGGGTGCGCGGAGTACGCCATGGTGCGCCTCTTCGATGCGTGGTTTTCCGCGGAAATCCTGCGGCGAATGTTCAGGAGCTACGTGCTCGACATCCACAACGCCGCACGCCCCGCCGACCGCCTCTACTTCCGCACGAGCCGTGAGGCACGGCTGCAGGGTACCAGCCTGGAAGCCTGTGTCGCCGATCGGGTGTCGAGACTTCCGGAATTGCGCGACGCCCTGAATCCGCTGCGCGCACAGCTCGAGCGTGGCCCGTTCCTCGGCGGTGCATCGCCCAACTATGCGGACTACCTCGCGCTCGGCGCGTTTCGCTGGGTGGCCAGCGTCAGCACGATCCCGCCGCTGGCGCAGGGCGACCCGCTGCTCGCGTGGCTGGAGCGGGGATTCGACCTCTACGGCGGCCTCGCGCGGGACGCGCGACTGAAGCCGCTGGCGCAGTGAGCTTAGCGCCCGGGGCGACCCTGCCCGGCCACCCTCACCGCCACAATCCGGCCGGTCAGGACAGCAGCTCGACGTTGCCGCCGATGGCGGCGGTGTTGATGGTGAGCGTGCGCTCGGTGGCGAAGCGCAGCAGGTAATGCGGCCCGCCGGCCTTCGGTCCGGTGCCCGAGAGGCCCTGGCCGCCGAACGGCTGTACCCCGACCACGGCGCCGATCATGTTGCGGTTCACGTAGGTGTTGCCCACCGGCAGCGATCGGAACACGTGCCGGGCGACGCTCTCGAGGCGGCTGTGAACCCCGAGCGTCAGCCCGAAGCCGGTGCTGCGGATCGCCTCGAGCACCTGCGGCAGCTCCCCGCTGCGATAGCGCGCCACGTGCAGGATCGGTCCGAACTCCTCGCTTTTGAGCTGATCGAGGCTGCGCAACTCGAACAACTGTGGCGCAAAGAAATGTCCCGGCGCCAGGCTGGCATCGAGCTCGCAGGCGTACAGCAGTTTCGCCTCGGCGCGCATGCGCGCGGCATGCTGCTGCAGGCGCTGCCGGGCGGCCTGCGAGATCACCGGACCGACATCGGTGGCCAGATCCGCCGGCGCGCCGATCTTAAGACAGCGCATCGCGCCGATGAGCATCGCGATCACGCGCGCGGCGATCTCCTCCTGCAGGTACAGCACGCGCAGCGCCGAGCAGCGCTGGCCTGCGCTCGTAAAGGCAGAGGTGATGACGTCGTCGACCACCTGCTCGGGCAGCGCGGTCGCATCGACCACCATCGCGTTGACGCCGCCGGTCTCGGCGATGAGCGGCACGATCGCGCCGTCGCGATTGGCGAGGGTGCGGTTGATGGTGGCGGCGGTCGCGGTCGAGCCCGTGAACGCGACACCGGCGAGGGCCGGGTGGGTGAGCGCCACCTTGCCGAACGCCGGGCCATCGGCCGGCGTGAGCTGCAGGGCCGCGGCCGGCACGCCCGCCTCGTGCAGCAGGCAGGTCATGGCATGAGCGATGAGCGGCGTCGCCGGCGCCGGCTTCGCCACCACGGCGTTGCCGGCCACGAGCGCCGCGGTGATCTGCCCGGTGAAGATCGCCAGCGGGAAATTCCACGGGCTGATGCACACGAACACGCCGCGGCCGTGCAGGGAGAGCGTGTTGCTCTCGCCGGTCGGCCCGGGCAGCTCGAGCGGCGCGCCGAACAGCTCCTCGCCGCGCGCCGCGTAATAGCGGCAGAAATCCACCGCCTCGCGCAGCTCCGCCACCGCATCGGGCAGCGTCTTGCCGGCCTCGCGCACCAGCAGGCTGAGGAACAGTCCGCGTCGCTGCTGCAACAGGTCCGCGGCACGCGTGAGACAGGCGGCGCGCTCGGCCGCAGGCCGCGCATCCCAGTGCGGCTGCGCCTCCTGCGCCGCCTGCAGCGCGTGGCGCATCTGCGCGGCGCTCGCATCGCGCGTCAGCCCCACCGTCTCGCGGGTGTCGGCCGGCGAGGTCACCGGCGTCGCGGCATCGCGCGTGCGGCGGCCGCTCAGGATCGGTCCGCCGACGTAAGTCTCGCCGGCGTGCGCCTGCACCAGCGCCTGCAGCGTAGCCAGCGCCGCCGGATCGCCGAAGTCCTGCCCTTCCGAGTTGGCGCGCCCGGCGCCAAAGAGCGCGCGCGGCTCGCGCACCCGCGTCGGCCGCGAGGCGTTGCTGGTCAGGGAAGAGACCGGATCGCGCACCACCTGCTCCACGGGGATCTGTGGATTCATGAACTGATGGACGAAGGAGCTGTTGGCGCCGTTCTCGAGCAGCCGCCGCACCAGGTACGGCAACAGGTCCTCGTGCGTGCCCACCGGCGCGTACACCCGTACCGGCGGCAGCGCGGGAACTTCCGCCCGTGCCGCCTCGTACAGCGCCTCACCCATGCCGTGCAGGCGCTGGAACTCGTACGCCGCGCTGGCCGGGGCCAGCTCGAGCACCGCGGCAACCGTGTAGGCGTTGTGGGTGGCGAACTGCGGGTAGATCACCTCGCCGGCGGCGAACAGCTGCCGCGCGCACTCGAGGTAGCTGGCGTCGGTGGCGGCCTTGGAGGTGTAGACGGGGAAGCTGGCGAGGCCGCGCTCCTGCGCGCGCTTGATCTCGCTGTCCCAGTACGCCCCCTTGACCAGCCGCACCGTCATGCGTCGAGCGCTGTCGCGGGCCAGCGCCGCCACCCAGTCGAGCACCAGCGGCGCGCGGCGGCCGTAGGCCTGTACCGCGAGTCCGAGCCCCTGCCAGGAGCGCGTGGCCGGGTCCCGCGCCAGCGTCTCGACGATGTCGAGCGACAGGTCGAGCCGATCGGCCTCCTCGGCGTCGACGGTGAAGCCGATGCCGGCGCGCGCCGCGCGGCGCGCCAGCTCCAGCATGCGGGGGCCAAGCTGCTCGTTGACCCGCGCGCTCTGCAGCTGCGTGTAGCGCGGCTCGAGCGCCGAGAGTTTCACCGAGATGCCCGAGCGCGCGTGCACGGAGGCCGCCGCCTGAGCGCCCAGGGCCCCGATCGCGTGCGCATAGGAATCGTAGTAGCGCTGCGCGTCCAACTCGGTTCGCGCGCCCTCGCCCAGCACGTCGAAGGAGCACAGCGCCAGTCCCGGCTCGGAGCGGCCGCGCGCCAGCGCGGCGTCGATGGTCTCGCCGACGATGAAGGCGTGCCCCAGCAGCTGCATCGACTGGCGCAGCGCCGCGCGCACGATGGGCGCGATCATCGGCCTGGCGAGGCTGGCGGCGGAGAACTCCCCCGACAGCTCTGCCGACACTTCCGGCAGCAGCCGCCCGGCCGCGCCGAGCAGCGTGAACCCGGTTCGCAGCAGCAGGTCGGTGTCGCCGGGAACGCCGGCAGCGCGCACCGATGCGAGCCGTTCGGCAATCAGCTGGTCGGCGCGCCTGGGGTCCGGCGTGCGCAGCAGCGCCTCGGCCAGGCTCATGAGCGCCTTGCCCTGGGCGCTGTCGAGCGGGAACTGCTCGAGCATCCTGTCGACGAGCGGCCGGGAGCGCTGATCCGCACGGGCCGTCTCGACCCAGCGCGCGGCGCGGGTCGCGGCGCGCTCGAGCGCCGCCCGCGCGACCGACAGGTCGGCGAGCAGCTCCCCGGATGCGTCGGCCTCCGGGCGCAGCGTCGCCGCGCGCAGCTGCGCACGCAGCGCCGCGAGGCCGGTCCCCGGTTGATTCACCTGTTGGGCCGTCGCTCGGTCCATGTCCGCCTGCCTAGTTGATTGCTCTTATGTTATGCTTTTATTCAGAGAATAATTGTCCGTTTTAACCACTTTAATAGCGAAATCAACTGCCATGAGCCCGAAATCGGCGTCGGCCGCGTCCGGCGAGCGCGTTCTCGATCGCACCGACCGGCGCCTGCTCGCGCGGCTGCAGCAGGACGGCCGTGCGGCGGTCTCGCAGCTGGCGCGCGAGGTGCACCTCACCGTCACACCGACGCTCGAGCGCGTGCGGCGCCTGGAGTCCGCCGGGTACATCGAGGGGTACTTTGCGCGCCTGAGCCCCGGCCGGCTCGGGCTCGGCCTGCTCGCCTACGTGGAGGTGCTGCTGGACCGCACCACGCCCGACGCCTTCGAGCGCTTCAAGCAGGTGATGCTGGCGCACGATGAGGTGATGGAGTGCCACATGGTGGCGGGTGGGTTCGATTACCTGCTCAAGGTACGCGTAACGGACATGGAGAGTTACCGCCGCTTCCTCGGCGATCGCATCGCCGCGGTGCGCGGCGTGCAGCAGACGCACACCTACTTCGTGATGGAAGAGGTGAAATCCACGCACCGCATCATCGTGCCGGAGAGCTGAGGACCTCGGCGGTGGCGCGCGCGAAATACTCGAGGTTCTGCGCGCGCAGCCCGGCGATATTCATGCGGCTGTCGTCGGTCATGTAGACGTGATGGCGCTCGCGCAGCTCGCGCACCTGCTGTGCGCCGATGCCGAGGAAGGAGAACATGCCGCGCTGCGTGGCGATGAACCCGAAGTCACGCTGTGGGCAGTGCTGCCGCAGCTGCTTCACCACCTCGTGGCGCAGGCTCTGGATACGCTGGCGCATGGCGGCGAGTTCCGCCTGCCAGCTGGTGCGCAGCGTCGGCTCGGCGAGTATCCCGTGCACGATCGCCGCGCCATGATCGGGCGGCATCGACCAGATGCCGCGCGCGATGCGCACCAGGTGGCTGAAGGCAGCGTCCGCCGCCGCCGGCGTCTCGTTGATCACCTGCAGCGCGCCGGTGCGCTCGCGGTACAGGCCGAAGTTCTTCGAGCACGACACGGCACACAGCACCTCGGGAAGCTCGGCGCTGAACAGGCGCATGCCGTACGCGTCCGCCTCGAGCCCCTCGCCCAGGCCCTGGTAGGCCATGTCGATGAACGGCAGCAGCTGCCGCCGCTTCACCAGCTCGAGCAGCTCGCGCCATTGCGCCGGCGACAGGTCCGCGCCGGTCGGGTTGTGGCAGCAGGCGTGCAGCAGCACCACCGCGCGCGCCGGCAGCCGCCCGAGCGCCGCCGCCATGGCGGCAAACTGCACCCCGCCGGTGGCCGGATCGAAATACGGATAGGGCGCGAGCTTCAGGCCGCTGCCCGACAGCAGCGGGCTGTGGTTGGCCCAGGTGGGCGTACTCACATGCACCACCGAATCGGGCGAGACGGCGCGAATCAGCTCCGCGCCCAGGCGCAGCGCGCCGCATCCGCCGGGTGCCTGCACGGTGCGCACCCGTGCGGTGAGGCGCGCCTCGTGCTCCTCGCCGAGCACCAGCCGCTCGATGGCCTCGTTGAACGCGGGGTTGCCCGCCGGCCCGACGTAGCTCTTGGTGCTCTGGCGCGCCAGCAGCGCGCTCTCCGCCCGGCGCACCGCCTCGAGCACCGGCGTCTCGCCGCGATCGTCGCGATACACCCCGACACCCAGGTCCACCTTGCGCGGATCGGGGTCGGCGCGAAACGCCGCCATGAGGCCGAGGATCGGATCGGGAATGACGGACTCGAGCCGTTCGAACATGCTTACTGACTCCGCGGGTCTACTTGCCGGCCAGTGCGCCGAGTGCTTGCTTGCGCGCCGCCTCGAATTCATCGCCGGGCTTCCACGTCGGCATGGCATCGGCCTGCGCGATGAGCCACGCGGACAGCATGTCGAGCTGCGCGTCCTGGATCATGCCGTCGAAGTTCCAGCTGTCGTCGAGCTTGTCGGCCGGCTGATGGTATTTCCTCAGCTCCCACTCCTCGATCTGCTGCCTGCCCCAGAGCGCCGGCCGGCCGATGAAGTCCGTGCCGTCCGCGAAGAACAAGGCCGGCACGCCGATCTTGGCGAACGAGAACTGATCCGAACGGTAGTAGTAGCCGCGGTCGGGGAACTGATCGGGCTTGAGCACCCGGCCCTGGCCCTTCGCGAGCCGCGCGGCGAGCTCGTCGAGCGAGGACTTGCCCATGCTGATCAGGGTCGCATCACGGGTGCGGCCGAAGATGTTGCCACCGTCGATGTTGATGTCGGCCGCGATGCGGCCGGCCGGGAACGAGGGATGCTGCGCGTAGTAGCTCGAGCCGAGGAGCCCGCGCTCCTCGCCGGCGACGAACAGCGCGAGTATCGAGCGGCGCGGGGGCTGCGGCAGCGCCGCAAGGGCCCGCGCGATCGCCAGCACCTGCGCACAGCCGGAGGCGTTGTCCACGGCGCCGTGATAAATGCGATCACCGCCGGCATCCGGCTCGCCGATGCCGAAATGATCGTGATGCGCCGACAGCACCACGACTTGCGCGCCGAGGGTTGGATCACTTCCGGGCAGCAGCCCGCCGACGTTGGCGGTCTGCACGTGCGACAGTGTGTTGGTGAACGCGACCGAGGTGCGGATGCCGAGCGGCACCGGTTTGAAATCGCGCGAGCGCGCGGCCGCGAGCAGCTTGTCCAGGTCCTGGCCACCCGCCTGCAGCAAGCGCCGCGTCGCCTGCTCGGTGGCCCAGGCCTTCAGGCGCAGCCGCGCCTCGCTCCCCGCCGGCAGCTCGAATTGCTCACCGCCCCAGGAGCTCTGCACCACCTGCCAGGGATAGCCCGCGGAGGGCGTGGTGTGGATGATGATCGCGCCGGCGGCCCGGTGGCGTGCCGCGCTCGCGTACTTGTAGTCCCAGCGGCCGTAGTACAGACGGCGCTTGCCGGCGAACAGATTCGGATCCCAGTCGGGATCGTTGTTCATCATCACCAGGACCCTGCCGGCGACATCCACGCCCTTGAAGTCGTCCCACTGGTATTCCGGGGCCTGGATCCCGTAACCGACGAACACCAGCTCGGCGTCGGTGAGCGCGACGTTGTCACTCTGCAGACCGCTCGCGGCGATGTAGTCGTCACGCCAGGCGAGGTCGACTCGCTGACCCCTGACCTGGAAGCTCCAGCTCTTCGGGAACTGCGACTTGATGCCGACGATGTCGAACGGCTGCTGCCAGCTGCCGCCGGCGAAGGCGGCGCGGTAACCCATGCCCTCCAGCCGAGTCTGCAGATACAGCCGCGCCAGCTGATCTGCGCGCGTGCCCGGTCCCCGGCCCTCCAGCAGGTCCGAGGACAGGAAGCGGACCGGAGCTTCGAGCGCGCCGCGCGTGATGTACGTGCGTGCCGCCTTCTCGACGGGGGCGGGAAGCGCCGGGGACTGGGCCACGGCCACTGCCGCCACGGCTGCCGTAAACACCAGGCCGAATCGCCCAACAACTGCAAACACGTCCGCTCCTCTCACGCAACGCGCCTCTAAGGGCCAACGACCACGCCCCAGGGACCGTGGCCGACCGTCACCTTGCCGACCACGGTGAGGGTGTGGGTATCGATGACCGACACATCCCCCGAGGGGCCGTTGGCCGTGAGGAGGCGGGTGCCGTCCTCGCTCAGAGCCAGCCCCCAGGGTCGTGCGCCCACGGCGATCTCGCCGATCAGCTTGCCGTCCTGCGGCGAGATCACCGCCACGGTACCGCCGCGACCGGTGCTCACGTACAGCCGCCCGTGTGCCGCGTCGAGCGCGACGCCCATGGGGCGCGCCTCCTGGCGCAGCTGCACGAGCTGCGCGGTGGGCGCACCACTCGGAAGTGAGATGCGATACACCGACGCGTCGGCTTCCCCGGACACGTAGGCGCTGCGGCTGTCGGGTGTAAAGGCGAGATCGCGCGGGCGCGTGCCCACCAGAACCGTGTGCAGCAGGGTGTGGGTGTGCGCATCGATGATGGCCACGGAATTGCCGCTCTCGCTGGTCACCAGCACCCAGCGACCGTCGGGCGAGGCGCGCACACCTTCAGGCTCGCGCCCGACCGCAATCCTGGCGACGACGCGTCCGCGCAGCACGTCCAGCACGCTGAGCCGCGCGGCATCCTCATCGGTGACGAACAGCGAGTGTCCGTCGCGGCTGATCTCGACGCGTTCGGGATCGGAGACTCCCTTCAGCAGCCGTGTCTGCTTGAGCGTCGCGGTGTCGATGACCGCCACGCCGTCGGCCTGCCGGTCCCGCGGCAGCTTGGCACACCGCTTCTCGGGGATCGGCGGTGGGCACTTGGGGAGCCCCGTGAGCGCCACGTACAGGCTCGCACCGTCAGGGCTGAGCACCAGTCCCCTGGGCCGCTTGCCCACCGTCACGGTTGCAAGCGCCGTCAGGCGCTGCGTCTCGATGACCGTCACGGTGCCGTCGTCCTCGTTGGAAACATAGGCCCGCGCCGCACGAGCGCCCGCGGGCAAGAGGAAGACCACCAGCGCCAGCGAGGCCGTAAGCGCGCCGCGCAGGATCGCCGGGCGTAGAGGGATCCACGTCATGGAATCGAGCTCACACGGGTGCCGCAAGGGGCGCAGCATACTCAAAAACGACTTAAGTCCCACCTCGGGCGTCCGGCCGTGATAAGTTACGGCGCCCTATTTAACACTTGGCTGCGCATGTCCGACACCACCCGCAACTCCGACACCACCCGCAACGAGCAGACGCCCCCCCTGGTCTGGACCAATGCTCTGATGTTCGCGCTGACCTTGGGCGCCGCCGCGATCCTCGTGCCGTGGTATGGCCTGACGCGCGGCTTTTCGCCCGCGGCCTGGGCGGCGTTCGTGCTGTTCGCCGGCGCCAACGGCATGGCGATCACGGCGGGCTATCACCGGTTGTGGGCGCATCGCACCTACGAGGCACACTGGAGTCTGCGGCTGCTGTACCTGGTGTTCGGCACCATGGCGCTGCAGAACAGCGTCTTCGCGTGGTGCAGCGGCCACCGCGCCCACCACCTGCACGTCGACGACGTGGACCGCGACCCGTACTCGGCGCGGCGCGGGTTCTGGTTCTCGCACATCGGCTGGATGCTGCGCCACTACCCGAGCGGCAGGCCCGACTTCTCCAACATCCCGGACCTCAGGCGCGATCCGATGCTGGCGTTCCAGCACCGCTACTACGTGCCGCTCGCGCTGGCGACCAACTTCGGTCTGCCGCTGCTCGTGGGGATCCTGTTCCACGACCTGTGGGGCATGTTCATCCTCGCCGGCGTGCTGCGGCTGGTGTGGAGCCATCACGTCACCTTTTTCATCAACTCCCTCGCCCACATGTGGGGCAGCCGCCCGTATACCGAGGACAACAGCGCACGCGACAATCCGGTGCTCGCGGTCATCACCTACGGCGAGGGCTATCACAACTTCCACCACATCTTCGCGCATGACTATCGCAACGGCGTGCGCTGGTGGCAGTGGGATCCGACCAAGTGGCTGATCGCGGGCCTGCAGCTGTTCGGCCTGACCCGGCGCCTGAAGCGCACGCCGGTGTTCCAGATCCAGCGCGCGCTGCTCGCCATGCAGTTCACACGCGCCCGCGAGCGGCTGGCGAAGACCCCGAACGCGGGTCATTCGCACATCGAACAGCTGCGCGCGCGCCTGGCGCACGAGTACGAGAGCTTCCTCGCCGCGGTGGCCGACTGGGCGCGCGTCAAGGAGCAGTGGCTCGGCGAGAAGAAGCGCGCAGTGCTGGAGCAGTGGGACCAGGTGGACCTGCAGAGCAAACTGCGGGAGATCGAGCGCCGCCTCTCCCTGCAGCTGCGGCGCATGCGCATGCTGCAGGCGCAGCTCGCGTAGTTATTGGCCAACCCATCGACTGAATCGCAGGCCGGCTACGGCTGGCACGCCTGTTGCCGTTCGTGCACCATGCAAGCCCATGGGACGCATCTTCGAAGTCAGAAAGCACACGATGTTCGCGCGGTGGAACCGCATGGCGAAGCAGTTCGCCCGCATCGCGAAGGACATCACCATGGCGGTGAAGGCCGGCGGCACCGACCCGGCGTCCAACCCCGTGCTGCGGCGGACCATCCAGAACGCGCGCGCCGTCAACATGCCGAAAGACCGGATCGAGGCGGCGATCAAGCGCGCCGCGGGGCGCGACGCCGCCAACTACCAGCAGGTGCTGTACGAGGCTTATGCGCCGCACGGCGTGGCGCTGCTGGTGGAAACGGCGACCGACAACCCGACGCGCACCGTCGCGGCGGTGCGCAACATCGTCACCAAGGGCGGCGGCAATCTAGCCACCACCGGCAGCGTCAGCTTTCTGTTCCGCAAGATGGGCGTGTTTCGCCTGAATCCCGCGGGGATCGACCAGGACGATCTCGAGCTGTACCTCATCGACCACGGACTCGAGGAGATGGGCGAGAGCGCCGGCGAGAAGGGCGAGCCGCAGCTGGTGATCCGCTGTGCCTTCGCCGATTTCGGCCGGCTGCAGGAGGCGCTGGAAGCGCGTGGCCTCGCACCGCTGTCGGCCGAGCATGAATACATCTGCACCGTGCCGAGCGAGCTGCCGGAGGAGCAGGCGACCGAGGTCTTCACGGTGATCGACCGTCTGGAGCAGGACGAGGACGTTCAGCAGGTGTTTCACACTCTCGCCTGAACGCCCGGCCGGGCGCCGCGCCCGCGCCCGCGCTATGCTCGATGTCGTGTACCCGTATCGCCTCGAGCCGGCCCGGATCGCAGATGCCGCGTTGCTGGCAGGGATGTCGCACGAGTTGGTGGAGAGCGGGCTCAGGCCCGCCTGGGATGCGGCGCGCATCGCCTGGCACATCCGCCATCCGGACAGCGTGGTGCTGGCGGCACGGGCCGGGACCGCCATCGTCGGTTTCGCCATCATGCGCTACGCCGATGACTCCGCTCACCTGAACCTGCTGGCGGTCGCGCCCGAACACCGCCGCCGCGGTATCGCGCGGCGCCTGCTGAAGTGGCTCGAGGACACCGCACTCACCGCCGGTACCTTCACGATCGCGCTCGAGCTGCGCGCGGGAAACGCCGGCGCACGCGCCTTCTATGCGGCGCTCGGCTACCGCGAGCTGGCGCGCGTTCCCGGCTACTACCAGGGGCGCGAGTGCGCCATCCGCATGGTGCGGGACGTGGCGCATCAGCCGCGCAGCGACGCCGCGCCACCGGCATTCTGACGGCGTGACTTCAGGATGGCTGTGGCTCGACCCGGAAGTCGAACTCGTAGGAGTGCGAGCCGTCCGCGGCGACGATGATATTCATCTTGCCGCTCAGTCCCTTGAGCTCACCGGTGCCGGAATCCGGCACCACGGTGACCGAGGAGACGGGCTTGCCCCGATTCATGGTGGCGCTGTGCTGCAGTACGAAGCTGCCACTGCGCCCTATGAGCGTTCCGGTCACGCGCTCCAGGGCCACATAGGCGGCGGAACCCTTCACCTCGGTCTGGGTGGCCAGCATTTCGCCCTTGCTGATCGCCTCGAGCTCGCCGTGAAAGCGCTTGTCGATGGTCAGCCGGCCCAGGTTTGCGGCCCGGGCGATCTGCGTGTCAGGTTTCTGCGGCGTGACTTTCACCTCGAAGGGTCCCGTGACGCGCTGACTCATGTGGGCGGTCTCCTTCAAGTCAGTCCGGCATCGGCGTCATCTGCCCGGTGAGCGCATCCTCGAAGCCGAAGTTGCGCAGATCCCGTACCCGTTGCGGAAACAGGATGCCGTCGAGGTGATCGATCTCGTGCTGCACGACACGGGCGTGAAACCCCTCCACCGTCCGGTCGATCGGCGCGCCGTGCGCATCGAAGCCGCGGTAGCGCAGGCGGCGGAACCGCGGCACCAGCCCGCGCATCCCGGGCACCGACAGGCACCCCTCCCAGCCGTCATCCAGCTCGCTGCCGAGCGGCGTGAGCACCGGATTGACCAGCACGGTGTAGGGAACGGGAGTGAGGTGCGGGTAGCGCGGGTTGTCGCGCAGCTCGAAGATGACCACGCGCGCGCTCACGCCGATCTGTGGGGCGGCTATGCCGGCTCCACTGAAGGCGCGCATGGTGTCGTCCATGTCGGTCACCAGCGCCGCCAGCTGCGCGTCGAAGCGCGTCACGGCCTCTGCCACCTCGCGCAGCAATGGCTCACCCATTTTCAGCACGCGCCGCACCGCCATCGGTGGACGCCTCGCTAACGCCGGACCGGGTCGCCCGGTACGACCGCGATCGAGATGCGGTGATCGCGAAACACCAGCGCCTGCTCGCGCACGCCGCCCGCGGCGGCGGCAGCCGCCTGTTCGGCGCGCGCCACCGCTTCCGTCACGCGATGATGGTGCGGGGACAGATCGCACACCGGGTCGGCATTGTCGGCATCCCCGGTCAGCAGGTACGCCTGGCAGCGGCAACCGCCGAAGTCCCGGGCTCTTTCCGGACAGCTGCGACAGGGCTCCTTCATCCACGCCTCGCCGCGAAAGCGGTTGAAGGCCGGCGAGTCGTACCAGATGGCGCGGATGTCCGACTCACGCACGTTGGGGAGCTGCAGTCCGGGCAACATACGCGCCGCGTGACAGGGTAAGGCCGTGCCGTCGGGCGCGATCCCGAGAAATACCGACCCCAGGCCGCTCATGCAGGCCTTGGGCCGGGTCTCGAAGTAGTCCGGCACGACGAAATAGATCTGCATCCTGGTGCCCACGCGCTCGCGAAAGCGCCGCGTGGTCGCTTCCGCACGCTCGAGCTGTGCACGGCTGGGCAGGAGGTGCTCGCGATTGAGCCATGCCCAGCCGTAGTACTGCGTGTTGGCGAGCTCCACGTACTGCGCGCCCAGCGCTTCCGCCATCTCGAGGATCTCGCCCACGTGATCGATATTGAGCCGGTGCAGCACCACGTTCAGCACCATCGGATAGCCGTACTGGCGGATGAGTCCGGCCACCTTCGACTTCAGCTCGAAGGTGCGCGTGCTGGAAAGGAAATCATTCAGCTCGCGCGTGCTGTCCTGGAACGACAGCTGGATGTGATCGAGCCCGGCCGCCTTCAGCGCACGTATGCGCGCCTCGGTCATGCCGATGCCGGAGGTGATCAGGTTGATGTAGAAGCCGAGCGTGTGCGCCTGCGCGACGATCGGCTCGAGATCCTCGCGCGCCAGCGGCTCCCCGCCCGAGAGCCCGAGCTGTACCGCGCCGAGGGCGCGCGCCTGGCGCAGCACGCGGATCCAGTCGCCGGTGCCGAGCTCCGGCCCGGTGTTGGCAAAGTCCGTCGGGTTGTAGCAGAACACGCAATGCAGCGGGCAGCGGTAGGTCAGCTCCAGCAGCAGCCACAGCGGCGGCCCGGGAGCGTTCGCGCTACGCGGCGCCTGCGACATGCCCACTTGCGCGTTGGGCGCGGCGAGTCCGTGTCCGACCGGGGTGGCGCTGCTCACTCGCGCAGCTCCAGCCAGTGCTTGTCGAGCGCCAGCGCCACAAAGGCGGTGACGTCGTCCCCGAGCCCGGCGACACTGTAGGTGCGTTCCAGGTCGGTCACGATGTCGGTGAGCGTGCGCACCCCGTCGCAGCGGCTCAGGATAGCGCCGGCGCTGCTGTTGAGCCTGACCATGCCTTCAGGATACAGCAGCACGTGCGCCTCCTGCGCCGGCTCCCACTGCAGGCGCATGCCGTGCGCGATCGCCGGCTTCGCGCTCCCCGGGATATCGCTCATGGCGTCACTCCGTAGGCCAGCGCCATGGCATCGTTCATCTGCCACAGAACGTCGAGCTTGAACTGCAGCACCTCGAGCGCGCGCTCCTGCGCGGCGCGCGTGCGAAACCGGTCGAGCGTCACGGCCAGGGCGAACTCGACGTCGCGCCGCGCCAGGGCGAGGCGGCTCTGGAAGTACTTCAGTCCCGCCTGGTCGATCCATGGGTAGTGCTCCGGCCAGGTGGCGAGTCGCTGTTTGTGGATCTGCGGCGCGAACAGCTCCGTGAGCGAGGCGCACACGGCTTCCGGCCAGGGCGAACGGCGTGCGAAATTCACGTAGGCATCGACCGCGAAGCGCACCCCCGGCAGCAGCTGCTGCAGGCTCTCCACCTGAGCACGCGTCAGGCCCACCGCCTCGGCGAGCCGCAGCCACGACTCGATCCCGCCGGCATCCTCGCCGTGGCCGTCGTGATCGAGAATGCGCTGTACCCAGTTGCGGCGCACGCCACGGTCGTCGCAATTGGCGAGGATGGCGGCGTCCTTGATGGGAATGCTGATCTGGTAATAGAAGCGGTTCGCCACCCAGCCGCGAATCTGCGCCGCCGTGGCCTTGCCCGAATTCAACATCACGTTGAACGGATGGTGGATGTGGTAGGCGCGGCCCCGCTCGCGCAACTGCTGCTCGAATTCCGCGCCAGTCCAGGCCGCAGCCGTCACAGCTCGATCTCCAGCCCGTCCCACGCCACTTGGACCCCGCGGCGCGTCAGCTCGGCGTGCTCGGGCGAGCTCTCGTCGAGTATCGGGTTGGTGTTGTTCACGTGAATCAGGATCCTGCGGGTGCCGGCCGGAAGCTTGTCCAGCCACTCGAGCATACCCCCGGGGCCGCTCTGCGGCAGGTGCCCGATGTCGCGCGAGCGTTTCGGCGACACCCCGAGACGGATCATCTCGTCATCGCTCCAGAACGTACCGTCGACCAGCACGCAGGCGGCGGCCTGCATGGCGCGCCATAATCGCGGTTCGATGGCGGCGAGGCCGGGCGCATACACCGCCGTCGCGCCGGTGCCCTCATCGCCGATCACCAGCGCCACATTATCCCCTGCCACCGGGGACTCGCGGTTAGGTGAGTAAGGGGCGGGCCTGCCTGCCACGGCGAGCGCCCGCCACTGCACGCCGCTGACCCCGTCGACGGCGAAGGGGCTCCCGTCGGGGATCATGGCGCGCCGCTCGACGCCGCAGTAGTGCGCCAGCACCTCGAAAACCGGATTGCCGCGCGTCAGATCCGCATTGACATTGTCGGTGCACCACACCGGCAGCGCTGCGGTGGATTCCCGCAACATGAAAAGGCCGGCGGTGTGATCGATCTGCCCGTCGACCAGCACGATGCCGCTGATGGCGGTATCGCGCGGCGCGCGCGCCGGCTGCAGCACCGCATTCGCCTGCAGCTGGGCGAGGATGTCGGGGGAGGCATTGACGAGCGCCCACTGGAGTGGGTCGCGGCCTCCCACGCAAACGGAGGATTGGGTTCTCGGCCGCGCCCGCAGGGTGCCGTTGCGGACGCCCGAGCAGTTACGGCAGTTGCAGTTCCACTGAGGAAAGCCGCCGCCGGCAGCAGACCCCAGCACCCTGATTTTCACAACGCATTGAGGCTCACAAGGCGCTCGGGCCCGCGGGCCCAGCGCCCTCGGGTACCCGGCTCAGCGCCTGGCGATATACAGAGTGATTTCCATGCCGAAGCGGAAATCGGTCGCCTGCGGAATTTCCCAGCGCATTGGCATTCTCCTTCGTGGAATGAGTCTAACTAGAATACCGGATCCCGGCGGGTGCCGCCAAGCGCTGATTGACGGATGCGCTAACGCTCGAGCCCGCGGGCCACGGACACCCGGCGCGTCAGGCGCTCGAGCGAGCGCCGGGCCGCCGCCTTGGCGATGTGCTTGCACCACAGGGGCTCGCGCTGTCCATCCTGGTGGCGAAACCTGTCGCAGTCGCAGGTCCACAGGATGCGATCATCCTGTGTCTTCAGCACCTGCACCGTGCGGCTGGAAAAACTGTAAGTCCCGAGCACTTCGTTGTGCGTGTCGGGGCGGCGGCGAAAGCGGACGATCATGCTCACAAGGCTAACGCACCTGCCCTGTGGATCGCCTGTGGATTACGTGTGCACACACGTTGGATATCGCAAGCCGCGGCAGCCGCGGCCTTGAGCGGGTGCGTTTCGATGCGCCTCACGACGACACGATCTTCGCCTTGATGGCCTCGTACTCCGCATCGGTGATGAGCTTCGCGTCGAGCAGCTGCCTGGCTCCCTGCAGCCGCCGGACCGCATCGCTCTCGCCCGCCGCGCCCGCCGCGGCAGCTCCTGACATCACCTGGATCCCGCCGGATCGCGCCCGCAATTCCTCGAGCTCCCGGACCCGGCGCTTCTCGCGCCACGCCTGGTCCTGCGCCTGGCAGATGCGGTACACCGCCTGCGCCTGCTCCTTGCGCAGTCCCTGAAACTCGACCCGCTGCGAGCCCTGCGCACCGAGCGAGGCGAGGTCGGTGGCCTTGCCGGCGCGCAGCGTCAGATCCGCGCCGATCACCCCCACCCGCAAGGTCACCTCCTCGAGGTCCTGCCAGCGGATGGTGGAGACATCGAAACCCGCGATGAGCCTGCGCACCAGCACCACCAGCCTGCCGCTGGTGGCGGCGATCAGCACCCGCCGGTGCGACAGTGCGAAGATCCGCCGCTGAATCGCCCAGGCTTCCAGGGTCTCACCGGGGATCAACACCGAGCGCAGCTCCGCGAGCGGCTTCTCGACACCGTCCCCGTCCCAAGCTGTTGCGTCCCTCATGCTCGCACGCCTTCGGCCGCGTCATTTCTTCTTGGCTATCTCGGCGCGAAATTCCCGCAGTTTCGCCTTGATGGCGCGCGCGTTCGCCGGACCCATGCGGATCAGCAGCTTCTGTCCGGCCGAGCGACCCTCCAGATCAGCGTCGGCGTATTCGTAGAAGACCCTGGGCTGCACCAGCTTGATCGGCGCCGGCACCTCCGGCGCCTGCAGCAGGTGATCGATCACCTCGACCAGCCGATCGTTGAAGTACTTGCCGGGATAACCCAGGTCCTCGTAAGCCTGCTGGAACAGCGGATACAGCCGCTGGTACACCAGGGCGAGTGTCTTCACGTCCGTGGCCTGCAGCACCCGCACCAGCGGCGCATAGCGCTCGAAGTTGGCATCGCTCAGGGTCGTGATCTCGCCCTGCGTGGCGATGACGGTCTGTCCCGGCGTCGATTTCACGGGCCGCAGCTCTACGGCCACCTTCCTGCGCGGCAGGTTATCGACGGTGGCGACCAGGTGGCGCACGACGTTCTGCGGCACCAGAAACTGCTCGACGGCATGGCGGTCGAGCACACCGGCGAGCGAATCGTGCACGACCGGGTCGCTGTCGTTCAGCGCCGGCAAGGCGGCAGAGCCCGCCGCGTTGTCAGCCGCGATCGGATGCGCGATCTGCGGCTCGGCGCTCACCGGCGGGGGCGCCGCGGGAGCTACCACCGGCGTCGCAGGGGCGGGACGCTGTCGCGCCGCGTACCAGTACCAGCCGGCGAGGGCGATCACGGCCGCGACCACGATCCCGATGAGCCACGCGACCTTGCGGCGCGCCGCGCTCTCAACATCCTCTTCCCACATCCTCCGACACCTTAGGCTCGAGGGACGAGTCGACCACTTTACTCCCCTTTCGTGCATCCGGCCCTTCCGGGCCGCTGTGGCCAGCGGCGCGCGCAGCTCGCCCGCATACAGCCCGAAGGTGCATCACTGACTGTACGTGGTGTGACTTCCGCGCTGCGGAGCTCCTCGTGAGGCTCCGGCTGTGCTTCAATCGTGCCATGCCCGCTGCGTTCCACCCTGCCGTCGCCCAATGGTTCGCGCGCACGTTCGCTGCGCCCACTCCGGCGCAGAGCGCGGCCTGGCCGGCGATCGCCGCGCAGCGTCACGTGCTGATCGCCGCCCCGACGGGCTCGGGCAAGACGCTTGCCGCATTCCTCGCGGCGATCGACGAGCTGGTGCGCACTGGCCTCACCGCCGGCGCTCTGCCGGACGAGACTCTGGTGGTGTACGTCTCCCCGCTCAAGGCGCTCTCCAACGACATCCAGCGCAACCTCGAGGCGCCGCTCGCGGGCATCCGCGCGGAGCTCGCCGCGCTCGGCCTGCCGGAGATCGAAATCCGCACCTTCGTGCGCACCGGCGATACCCCGCAGCACGAGCGGGCGCGCAGCGCGAAGCGCCCCCCTCACATCGTCGTCACCACACCCGAGTCGCTCTACATCCTGCTCGGCTCCGAGTCCGGACGGCGGATGCTCGCGAGCACCCGCACGGTGATCGTCGACGAGATTCACGCCATGGTCGGCAGCAAACGCGGGGTGCATCTCGCGCTCTCGCTCGAGCGGCTCGAGTCCCTCGCCGGCCGCCGGCTCACGCGCGTCGGCCTCTCGGCCACGCAGAAGCCGGTCGAGGAAGTGGCCAGATTTCTCGTCGGCACGCGCAATCTCCTCGCCGACGGCGCGGCCGATTGCACCATCATCGACTCGGGACACGTCCGCGAGCGCGACCTGCAGCTCGAGATCCCCGCCTCCCCGCTCGAGGCGGTGATGTCGGGGGAGGTGTGGACGCAAATCTACGACCGCCTCGCCGAGCTCGTGAGCGAGCACCGCACGACGCTCGTGTTCGTCAACACCCGGCGGCAGGCCGAGCGCATCGCACGGCATCTGTCCGAGCGGCTCGGCGAGCAGCACGTCACCGCCCACCACGGCAGCATGGCGAAGGAATCCCGCCTCGCGGCGGAGAGCCGGCTGAAGCGCGGCGAGCTGCGCGCGCTCGTCGCCACCGCATCCCTCGAGCTCGGGATCGACATCGGCGAGGTGAACCTCGTCTGCCAGCTCGCCTCACCGCGCTCGATCGCGGCACTCCTGCAGCGCGTCGGCCGCTCCGGTCACTCGGTGGGCGGCACTCCGAAGGGAAGATTGTTTCCGCTGTCGCGCGATGACCTGGTCGAGTGCGCGGCGCTCCTCGCCGCGGTGCGACGCGGGGAACTCGATCGGGTGGCGGTGCCCGCGAAGCCGCTCGATGTCCTGGCGCAGCAGATCGTCGCCGAAGTGGCGGCGCGCGAGTGGGACGAGGCGGGGCTTTACGAGCTGCTGCGCGGGGCGTATCCCTGCCGCGACCTCGAGCGCGCCGAGTTCGACGAGGTCGTGCGCATGCTCGCGGAGGGCTACAGCACGCGCCGCGGCCGGCACGGCGCGCTCGTCCATCACGACGGC